>Ga0209345_10000722_pt1 | contig 42299 bp, 49 predicted proteins | sample Cruoilmetagenom7_FD_187294 | JGI IMG/M metagenome (GOLD analysis project Ga0209345, IMG submission 187294) | Oil polluted marine microbial communities from Coal Oil Point, Santa Barbara, California, USA - Sample 7 (SPAdes) (version 2) | ecosystem: Environmental > Aquatic > Marine > Oil seeps ...
CGACCAGTTCGTCGCTCGTGCGGTCTGCAACAATTGCTTCATAAGCGGCTTCTGCGGCCATCATACCCGTCTTCATGGCGGTATGCGTGCCCTTGATCCGCGGAACATTTACGAAACCGGCAGAACAGCCGATCAGCGCACCGCCGGGGAAATATAATTTGGGAACGGCCTGAAATCCGCCATCGTTGATCGCGCGGGCGCCATAAGACACCCGTTTGCCGCCTTCGAGAATTTTGCGAATTTCGGGATGCAGCTTCCAGCGCTGCATTTCCTCAAATGGCGAGAGATAGGGATTTTCATAATTGAGCCAGGTTACAAAACCTAGCGCGACCTGATTGTCGGCCTGATGATAGAGAAAACCGCCGCCATTTGCGCCGTCGCTGAGCGGCCAGCCTTGGGTGTGAATGACCCGGCCCAGCTTGTGCTTGGCGGGGTCAATGTCCCACAATTCCTTTACGCCCAGACCATATATCTGGGGTTCGCTCTCTGCATCGAGCGCAAACTGGTTTTTCAATATTTTGGTCAGGTGGCCGCGAGCGCCCTCAGCGAAGAATGTATATTTGGCATGCAATTCGAGCCCGGGCTGATAATCCGGTTTGTGGCTGCCATCGCGGGCCACACCCATATCACCGGTGGCGACGCCCTTTACCGATCCATCGTCATTGTACAAAATCTCGGCGGCCGCAAAACCGGGAAAAATCTCGATACCCATATTCTCGGCGCGCTCGGCCAGCCATCGACACAAATTGCCGAGCGAACCCGTGTAGGTGCCCTTATTGTGCATGAATGACGGTGTCATAATATGTGGAAACGAGATTTTCTTCTTCTTGGTCAGGATCCAGTGGTGATTCTCGGTCACCGGACTCTGTGCCAGCGGACAGTCCTCGTCGCGCCAGTTGGGAAACAGTTCGTCCAGCCCTTTGGGATCAATCACCGCGCCGGAGAGAATATGCGCGCCGATTTCGGAGCCTTTCTCCAATATGCATACCGAGAGGTCCTTGCCTGCCTCATCAGCCAGTTGCTTGAATCGTATAGCGGCGCTGAGACCTGCGGGGCCACCCCCCACTATCACCAGGTCATAAGGCATTGACTCTCGTTCACTCATGTCGCTTTTCCTACATTTCGCACTTTTATTCTCATCTACATTCGGTCTGTCGCAAACCGCAACCCTTTGGGCAGAAACCTGCTTTCCCGTCAATTGACCTATTCGTCAACTCATGACTCTATGCATCAATGAATTTAATGACCCCACCAACAGCAAATCCGTCCGCTGAGTCGATGATCCAAAGCTTGCAAAACTGGTGGTCCCTTGCCGGTGTCGAGCTGGATTATGCCGATCAACCATCGCCGCTTTTAACGCCCGTTACAGAAACCCCGGTGGTAGCCAGTACCCCCGCGACTTCCGTTACGACACGCGAACGTACAGAACCAAAAATTCCGGTTCAGGACAAACCGCTCCCTGAGACTTATGACGAATTTCTCGACTGGTTATCCAACAGCAATGATCTGATCGAAGCAAATTGGTCGAAGCGCAGAGTGTTGCCCCAGGGCGTTCTGGAACCGGAAGTCATGACCATTTCCGCGCTCCCCGAAAAAAACCGCAATGGCGATGTTCAACTGTTCAATTCCGATAATCAGAAGCTTCTGAACAAGATGCTGGCCGCAATCGGATGTGATTCGGAAAAATCCTATTCGTCCACCATTTCGGTATCGGTATCCATAGATGGCAGAATCGAAGATCAATATTGGAATGCGCTGAAAACAAGGCTTTTTCATCATATCACACTGGTTCGTCCCAAGCGGATAATCTGTTTTGGCGACCTTGCTGCGAAGATTGTCTTTGGCGAAGATTTGCTGTCGGCGCGGAAAAATAAGCAATTTATTAACCATGACTCCTCAAAAACAGAGGCGATCGTAACCTTCCATCCACGGATTTTGATCGAGCGACCATTGTTCAAGGCCGAAGCGTGGAAGGATTTGCAAATGCTGACAAGGATTTCTGCCCCGTGAAACTCAAATTTGCACTGACTGCATCGCTTTTTACCCTGATGGCCGCGCCGGCCTTCGCCGATGACGGCGCGGTGCTCTACAATAGTGCATCTATCGCCAAGGATATCCCGTCACAGTTGAAGCGGCAACAATCCGACCATTATCGAGCGCTTTTTTCGGCGATGAGCGCCAATCAGTGGGACACCGCGAAAAACCTGATGGACACGGCGCCGAACGGACCGCTCAAGTCGATCGCACAGGCAGAATTTTTCCTTGCGGCCAACAGCCCGCGAGCGGAGCTCGGCCCCTTGCTGATTCTGGTCAACGAGGCGCCGCAGATACCACAAGCCGCCCAATTGGGCCGTCTGGCAGAAAAACGCGGCGCGCAATTGCTCCCCAGCCTGCCACAGCGCCGGAAACTTTCATGGGTGCCGGGCCCTCCTATCCGGTCAAAACCGAATGAAGTGAGATCGGACCGCGCTGCCAATGGCGTGCGTGGCCGGATCATCGATTTTATCAAGCATGACAATCCGCAGGGCGCAGAATCACTGCTCGATGCCAGCGCGACGAACATGACGGCCGAAGGCCGTACGGAACTGCAACAGCGGATCGCCTGGTCCTATTATATTGAAAATGATGACGCATCCGCCTTGCGTATGGCTCGGCAGGCTCAGAATGGCGCAGGCGAGTGGGTCGGTCATGCCCACTGGGTTGCAGGACTGGCTGCCTGGCGGCTTAACGATTGTCAGTCGGCGAGCCGCTCTTTCGAACAAGTCGCGCGGTCTGCTGCGAATGTCGACCTCAAAGCGACCGGGCTCTACTGGAGCGCACGGGCCGATCTGAAATGTGGTCAGCCGCAAAAGGTACAGGGGAAATTGCAGGCTGCCGCGCGTTACGACGACAGTTTTTATGGCATGCTTGCCGCACAGACTCTGGGGATGGAACTAGCTCAGTCGGAACAGACGAAGCTGTTCGAAAAATCAGACTGGCGAACGCTCGAGCGTCATGAAAACGTCCGCGCGGCCATCGCGCTGGTCGAAATTGGTGAAGAAGGGCTGGCCGACGAAGTGCTGCGGCATCAGGCTACCATCGGCCCGGATGCTGATCACCCGGCCCTGATCAAACTCGCCCGCGAGCTTGATCTGCCAAGGACCCAGCTGTGGCTTGCTCATAATGCGCCACGCGGAATGAAACCCGACGCCCAGGCCCGCTTCCCCGCGCCGAAATGGAAACCGGATGGCGGCTGGCGGGTGGATCCGGCTCTCATCTACGCCCACACATTGCAGGAATCCGGATTCCGCAGCCAAGTGGTCAGCCCCGCCAATGCCATCGGATTGATGCAGGTACGGCCCGGAACCGCGGGTGACATTGCCAAGGCCAACGGCCTGCATTTCAACGTAGCGGATCTCTACAAGCCTTCTACCAATCTGGAATATGGCCAGTCCTATCTCGAATATCTTGGCAAATCATCGATTACCGGTGGAAAACTGCCAAAGATTGCGGCTGCCTATAATGCCGGGCCCGGCGCGGTAAAGCGCTGGAATACGGAAATACGGGACAATGATGACCCGCTGCTGTTCATGGAAAGCATCCCTTATGTTGAGACCCGCGGTTATGTCTCGATCATCCTGCGCAACTACTGGATGTACGAAAAACAAGCCGGCATCCAGTCTGCCAGCGCCCGTGCGCTATCCCAAAATCACTGGCCTGAGTTTCCCGGCCATCCGGACCGTCGCAAAACCCAGTTCACTTCTCGCTGAACCGCAGCGCCTAAGCTCCAGGCAGCAAAAAGCCGGACAGCGATTTTCGCACTGACCGGCTTTTAGTTTCAGAGCAGTTTATCGCCTAGTAGCGGTAATGGTCCGGTTTGAATGGGCCTTCGACCGGAACACCGATGTAATCGGCCTGCTCCTGGCTAAGCTTGTCCAGTTTCACGCCGAGTTTCGCGAGATGGAGTTCCGCGACCTTCTCATCAAGATGTTTCGGCAGGACATAGACGTCATTCTCATATTGCTCGGGACGCATCCACAGTTCGATTTGCGCCAGCACCTGATTGGTGAAGCTGGCAGACATGACGAAGCTCGGGTGACCCGTTGCGCAGCCCAGATTGACCAAACGACCCTGGGCAAGAACGATCAGTTTCTTGCCATCCGGGAATTTTACCTCATCGACCTGCGGCTTGATTTCGGTCCATTCCATATTCTTGAGGCCGCCGATCTGAATCTCGCTGTCAAAGTGACCGATATTGCAAACGATCGCACGGTCCTTCATGGCACGCATGTGATCAACGGTGATGACATCCTTGTTGCCGGTTGTGGTCACGAAAATGTCGGCCCGTTTGGTGGCTTCGTCCATTGTTACGACTTCAAAACCCTCCATGGCCGCCTGCAACGCACAGATCGGGTCAATTTCGGTTACCAGTACGCGGGCACCGCCATTGCGGAGCGACTGAGCCGACCCCTTGCCGACATCGCCAAAGCCTGCGACCGCGGCGACCTTGCCTGCCAGCATGACGTCGGTGGCGCGACGGATCGCGTCGACCAGCGATTCCTTGCAGCCGTAGAGATTGTCGAATTTCGACTTGGTCACACTGTCGTTGACGTTGATCGCCGGGAAAGGCAGCTTGCCGATCTTGGCCAGTTCATAGAGGCGGTGGACACCGGTGGTGGTTTCTTCCGAAACGCCCTTGATGGTTTCAACCGTCTTGGTCAGATAGCCGGGACGTTCGGCCAGAAAACGCGTCAGGGTCGCAACAAAGACTTCTTCTTCTTCATTGCCTGGTGTGAACAATTCTTCCCCGGCTTCGACCCGCGCTCCCCAGAGAGCGAACATCGTGGCGTCGCCGCCATCGTCGAGGATCAGATTGCAGGTTTGGTCCGTGCCCCAGTCAAAAATACGTTCAACATAGGCCCAATATTCTTCCAGCGTTTCGCCCTTGATCGCGAAGACCGGGGTTCCGCCAGCGGCAATAGCGGCAGCGGCGTGGTCCTGGGTCGAAAAAATATTGCACGATGCCCAACGCACTTCCGCGCCGAGATGGAGCAGTGTTTCGATCAACACGGCGGTCTGGATGGTCATGTGCAGCGACCCGGTGATCCGGGCACCTTTCAACGGTTTGTCTGCGCCAAATTCTTCACGCAAAGCCATCAGACCCGGCATTTCGGTTTCGGCTATTTCAATCTCTTTGCGACCGAAATCGGCGAGGGAAATGTCCTTGATAACATAATCTTGGGTTGCGGTGGCCACGTCTTGTCTCCTTGAAAAACGAAATGCCGCACGGGCGATCCGGTGCGGCAACATGGCATTTCAATAACGCCTTGCGGCTCCTGAAGCAAATATAAAGATCTCTTTATATTTGATATTTTGTGACGCTGGATTCTCGCATGCCGCAACAATCCAAAGGTCAGGCGCTGCCAAATCCGTTGGACAGCTTCGATGGATCGATGCCCAGGGCTTCCCACGCCATCAACCATTTGTCACCCGACCCCGTCTCGTACAGCCAATCGGGAGACCCTTGCGCGATTGTCCAGCCATTCTGGGTCAGTTCGCTTTCCAGCTGTCCCTCACCCCATCCGGAATAGCCAAGCGCGATAATCCAATGTTTCGGACCTCGACCCTGGGCAATTGCATTGAGCATGTCGACAGAGCTGCTGAGTCCCCAACAATCCCCCACCTGGAGCGTATCGGACATATTGATATCAAGACTGTGGAGGATGAAGCCGCGCTGTGTTTCCATCGGACCACCCAGAAAGACATCGCAGTTTGGCGCTTCGGCCGTGTCGATATCAAACTGCCCGAGGATATCGTGGAAACTGATACCCTCTACCGTCTCGCTGATGTTGATTCCCAAAGCGCCATTTTCATCATGGGAACAAATTGCCACCACCGATCGGGCAAAGCGTGGATCTGCCATTCCTGGGGTGGCGAGAAGAAATTGTCCGGAGAAAAATACGGGATCATGCATTGGCAGTAGCATAGCAATGCAATTATCTGCTGCCCATCGTAAAGTTACCCCGAATTCATTTCGCTCATCTGTTTCGCTGATTTGTTTGAGAGCTTGGCTTGCAATTTCATGCGGCTGTCACCACTAATGACAATAGAGGCAAGCATTCTCATCCCAATCAGAACAAGGAGCAGAAGATGATCAACAAAGGCGATAAAATTCCCGAAGTGAAACTGGTCAAGGCGACCGCAGATGGCCCGCAGCAGGTGAATTCCGGCGAATATTTCGCCGGCAAGAAAGTGGCGCTGTTTTCTGTTCCTGGCGCTTTCACGCCAACCTGCTCCGCCAAACATCTTCCCGGCTATGTCGAAAAAGCGGCCGATCTGAAAGCCAAAGGCGTGGATGAAATCGCCTGCACCGCCGTCAACGATGCGTTTGTTATGGGCGCCTGGAACAAGGCAGCCGGTTCCGAAGACGTTACCATGCTGGCCGATGGCAATGGCGAATTTGCCCAAGCGGTTGGCCTGACCATGGACGGTTCCGGCTTTGGTCTCGGCACCCGTGGCCAGCGCTTCTCGATGATCGTCAATGACGGTGTGGTAGAAGAACTGAACGTCGAAGCACCGGGCGATTTCAAGGTCAGCGCAGCGGAATATATGCTCGACCAGCTTTAAGCCAAATTAATCAAATGAAGGCCGGCGGGAACATGGGTTTCCGCCGGCTTTTTCATGCCTACCATCCGCAGCTTTTGCCCTTATTTTCTTCCTGCAGCCAGTCCATCAACGGCGCGAAATAGCTGATCATTGCCGATCCATCCATTTCCCGCTTGCCGGTAAACGCTTCCAATGCATCGGGCCACGGCTTGGATGCCCCCATTTCCAGCATCGCGTTCAGCTTCGCACCAACCTGCTTGTTGCCATAGAAAGAACAGCGGTGGAGCGGACCTGTCCATCCGGCCTCGTCACAGGCAGCCTTGTAAAACTGGAACTGCAGGATGCGGGCGAGGAAATAGCGTGAATAAGGCGTGTTGCCGGGAATATGATATTTGGCACCGGGATCGAAGGCATCGGCGGGCCGATCAACCGGCGGCGTGATGCCCTGATATTCGAGCTTCAGATCATGCCATGCGGTTGTATAATCTGCTGGCTTGATGCTGCCCTCGAAAACGCCCCAGCGCCATTTATCAACCAGCAGGCCGAAGGGGAGGAAGGCAACCTTGTCCATCGCCTGACGCAGCAACAGGCCGATATCCTTGTCCGCGCTCGGCACTTTTTCGGCATCCAGCAAGCCGACCTGAACCAGATATTCCGGTGTGATCGACAGTGCGACCATATCGCCGATCGCTTCGTGGAAGCCGTCATTGGCCCCGTCGAGATGGAGATAGCTCTGCTTGTTATAGGCCCGCTGATAATAATTATGGCCCAGTTCGTGGTGGATGGTGGTGAAATCGTCACCATTCACCTTGATGCACATCTTGATCCGGATATCGTCAACATTGTCGATATCCCAGGCGCTGGCGTGGCACACCACTTCGCGGTCAGCCGGTTTGGTGAATAGGGATCTTTTGTAGAATGTGTCGGGAAGTGGTTCGAAACCGAGCGAGGAGAAGAACCCCTCGCCTGCCTTGACCATCTTCATCGCGTCATAATCTTTAGCAACCAGCAATTCGGTAGTGTCGAAACCGATGTCGCCCGCTCCTTCCGGCGCGACAATATCATAGATATTGCCCCATTCCTGCGCCCACATATTGCCCAGAAGATCGGCGCGAATCGGCCCGGATGCGGGCTGGACTTCGTCACCATATTTTTCGTTCAGCTTGTCGCGCGTGTAGCAATGCAGCTGGTCGTAAAGCGGTTTGACCTGGGCCCAAAGCTTGTCGGTCAGCTTGGCAAAATCATCTGCCGGCATGTCGTAGCCGGAGCGCCACATCGCGCCGACGTCGGCAAAGCCGAGTTCCTGCGCGCCTTTATTTGCGATCTCGACCATGCGGGCATAATCATCTTTCATCGGGGCTCCGACATTGTCGTGCCAGCTTTCCCACATTTCGGCGAGTTCTCCGGGGTTGCGATTGGTACCCATTGCCGCTTCGATGTCAGAACCGTTGATCGGCTCACCGTTGAGAGTGCCTTTGCCCTTGCCATATGCGGAGTTCAGCTTGGTGGCGATTTCGTTCAACTCGGTCGCCGCGCCTTCCGTTGTTGGCGCCGGGAGAACAATTCCGCCACGCAGTTTGTTCAATTTGCGACGGGTGACGGCATCAAGACCCTCAACGTCGTTGAATTTGGCAGCTTCAATGGCAGCCTCCACCGACATCGTTGTACCTTGCGCCCCCACCTTGGCGGCGAGCGCGTCTGTGTCATCGGTTATAAAATTGGAATTGATCCAGTAGGTGCGAGCAGCATCTATCGAAAAATCGAACAATTCCTCCTCGGTTTGTGCGACGAATTGCCTGGCATCCGCAGCCGTTGGCGCTGCGGTTTCTTCCATGCCATCATTTTCATGATGCTTGGCCAATGCCGGCGTGGACAGGGCCATGGTGGCGATTGCGACGATCGAAGCTGCGGTTTTCATATTGTCATCCTCAACAGTGGTTATTTTGGTTGGAATTGAAACTTTCTTGGCGATCGGTCAAGTCCGCGTTTCGCTCCATCGCCAGACAAGCGCGATCACCATCATAACGGTACCGACAATCCAGGCGATGACTTTCACCGGTTTTACCAGCGCCGCTGTGGCGGCGAGCATGTCGCTGCCCTGCCCTTGGACGAGCTGGATCAACTGGCTGACGGTTTCCGTATAATCTGTCAGGCCAAAGAGAAAATAGACCAAAACGCAGAACAGACCGACTTTCTTCAGCGTCGGCGATTTGGCACTTTGCCAGAGGAGCCGTCCGCCGATAATCCCGCCTGACATATACAAGGTGATGAAGATAAGATCGGCGATCATGCCCCAGCGAGCGAGATCGAGCACGCCGGCATCCGCCCAGCTTTGCTGGATCGCGTTCACGCGCAGCGCTGTTGCGGCGCTTTGATGATCAAGAATCCCATCGGGAGCAACATCCGTCGCCAGCACTCCGCCCGATAGGACAAGATAGATGAACAAAGCCATCCCACCGCCCCAGAATATCCAGAAATTCCGCCATTTGTACAAGCTCGCCATGTTTCCTCCTATTCGGTCAGAAAGCGTACCATCTCCTGCCCCATTTCTGTTTTGGTAACACTACTCATGTGCGTGCCGGGAATGGCCACATGCCGCCCCCTGGCTAGAAGCGCGGTTAACTTCTCCGGGTCCCCATTATCACGATCTTCCGACCCGCAGAGCACCAGAACCGGCATTTCAATAGCCGACAACAGCTCCGCTTCCAAATCAGCGAAGGTTTTGAGCAAATGGGAAGCCGCGACCGGATCGATCTTCTGGCTTTTCATGAACTGGATCGCCATCCAGTGCGGGTCGCCGCGTTTGGCCGTGTCCCTGAGCCGGATAGCGTTCTGGAAAAACTCCTGACGCCGTTCCCACCCGGACAGCCCTTCCAGCCCCATGCCCGCCAAGATCGCCTTGGCCGGCTTTGCACCGGTTACGAGCAGCTTGGCCGTCGTCCGGGCACCGAGCGAAAAACCGCCAAGATCATAATCTTCCAGTTGCAGATGGGCGATCAATGCACGCACATCCCTGACCAGAACATCTTGGGGGTAAGCTGCCGGATCGCGCGGGGCCTCGCTTTCGCCATGAGCACGCAGATCGGGCATGATGACCCTGAACCCCGCATCCGCGAGCGCCTGCGCATGGCCGAATTTGATCCAGTTGGTGTGCGCGTTGGAGAACAGTCCGTGGAGCAGCACGATCGGGCGATTGCCCCTTTCGGCTTCGCCCATTTCGTGGATTTTGAGTTTCACCCCGTCGAAGGACGAGAAATCCCATTTTCTTGCGGTCATTTATTGGCTTTCATCATCCAAAGTTCGTCAAAGTTCAGGCCAAGGAACGGTTCTTTGATGACGCCCATTTTGATCCGATGGGATGGCCACGAACAGAATCACCTGCCAACAAAAATTATCAGCCGTGAGCCCAGCCTAATGATTTAACCCGATGTAGGAAAGGCCCAAAAATCTACCGTTTCTCCAGCCCCTTCTGCTTCATCCGCCAGACCGCCAGTTCGATCCGGTCCTGCCCGAAAAAGGGTTCTCCCTCGAACACCAGCGTCGGCACGCCCCAGTGGCCTGCTGCTTCCAGAGCTGCCTGATTCTCGGCAATTTCCGCGTCCAGTCCTTCGGCCTGGGTTGAGGCTTCGGCCTGCAATTCGGTCAGATCAAGTCCGGCTCGCTCCGCCGCCTTTTCCAGGTGATCGCCTTCATGCCAACCGGCGGTTCCGCCCCAGATCAACTGGGAAACCTCGTTGGCAAATTCGAGGCCCTTGCCGCGCCGCGATGCCGCCTGCCCCATCCGGGTCAGTTCGAAAATATAGGGCTGTTCGGCGGCGATCTTGCGGGTCGCGATATCCTGCACAATCGGATCGGGATTAGGCGGTGCCATCGGGATACCCACATGCTGCGCGACCCGGAATATATCCTTGAACACATAGCCGAGCCAGTTGGGATGATTTTTCTCGAAGAAATCCGGCTCGCGGATCGCCAGCGGATAAACGAACCGCTGGTTGATCTGCAGGTCATATTCCTCGGTGAGAGCTACGTAACGCCGTGTCGCGAGATAGCTGTAGGGCGAACGGAAGGACCAATATACGTCTGCTTTCAATGTCATGGCGATATCGTACCGCCGATTGCAATCTTCGCAAGCCTAATCATTTGCGATTAGTAAGCATTGCTATTATATCACCACTTATGAACGAAACCATCGGCTTTCTGATTCATGATACGGCGCGCATGTTCCGCAGGGAACTGAACGAGCGCGTACGGCATAGCGGCGTCACCGCGATGCAATGGCGCCTGCTTGCCTATCTCGCCCGCAACGAGGGAAGCAACCAGAGCAAGCTGGCGGAATTTCTGGAGGTCGAGCCCATAACCCTGTCCCGGATGATCGACCGGCTAGCCGACGCAGGAATGCTAAGCCGTCGCCGGGATCCTGATGACCGCCGCGCATGGTGCCTCTATCTCGAGGATAAAGCCTTGCCGCTCATTGATGAATTGCGCACGGCCTACGTACTTCTGGCCGATGAAGCGCAGGACGGACTGAGTGCCGATGAACGCGCGCAACTGGCCGGACTGGTCGAACGCATACGCCAAAATCTATCGCGCAAGGCATGTGATACGAAACAACCGGAGCAGGGAGCCTGATGGACATGCTAGAATCCCAGAATATTTCCGAACATGATGATAGCCCGGAGCCCCTGTCTGACGATGATCAGGACAGAGCCGCTACCGGCGATAGCCCTCCCGCCCAGGCGAAACGCCGTTGGGGACGCTGGCTGGTCATGGCGAGCGTGCCGCTGGCCCTGATTGCCATCGCCGGATATTTCTGGCTGGTAAGTGGACTGAGCGTGTCGACCGACAATGCCTATGTTCAGCAAGACCAGGTTTCCGTTGCCGCCGAAGTGGGGGGGCGGATCATCGAGGTCAATGTCGGCGAAAATGACATGGTCAAGGAAGGCGACATCCTGTTCCGGATTGACCCTGCCCCCTACGAAATCGCCCTGGCACAGGCCAATGCGGCCATTGCTAGTGCGGAAGTGCAGGTCGCGGCCTTGCGGACCAGCGCCAGCGGAAGCGACGTTGATATCTCTGCAGCACGGGAGACTATCGGCTTTACCGAGGTCACTCTGGAGCGCCAGCGCGCGCTGATGGCGCGGGGGTTCACCACCAAAGCTGCTTTTGATGCAGCCGAGCATGCCGTCAAGCAGGCACGCGAAGAACTGCGGCAGGCCCAGGCCGACGCAGCGGAAGCCCACACTCTCGCCGCCAATGCCCGTTCCATGCCCGGCGAGAATCCGGCTATCGCAGCAGCGCGCGTGCAGCGCGAACAGGCCCGGCTGGACCTGTCCCGTACCGTCGTGCGGGCGCCGTCTTCCGGACGCGTGGCCCAGGCGGACCGCCTTCAGGTCGGGCAGATGATGGTCAGCGGACTGCCGGCCCTCACCATTGTGGCAGACCAGAAAAGCTGGGTCGAAGCCAATTTCAAGGAAACCGACCTCACCGAGATGGAAGTGGGACAAAAAGCCGAAATAACCTTTGATGCCTATCCTGATATCAAGCTGAAAGGCCATGTTGAAAGCATCGGCGCCGGCACCGGCAGCGAATTTTCGGTACTTCCCGCACAAAATGCAACCGGCAACTGGGTCAAGGTAACCCAGCGGGTGCCAGTGCGCATTGCGATTGATGATCCCTCCCCCCGTCCGCTGATCGCCGGACTGTCGACTGAAGTGACCGTCGATATCCGCTCCAAGGGCAAATAAATGGCATCCGCCGCCGCTGCCGCTGCCGACGATTTCAGACCGGAAATCAGCATCACGCCCCTGAACCGCGCGCTTTTGACCGTTGCGGTCATGGGCGCTTCGATCATTCAGATTCTCGACTCGACGATCGCCAATGTTGCGCTGCCGCATATGCAGAACAGTCTCGGCGCATCGCTGGACACGGTAACATGGGTGCTCACCAGCTATATTATCGCCTCCGCCATCGCCATGCCGATCACGGGCTGGCTCGCCGACCGGATCGGCTGTCGTCAGCTTTTTCTGATTTCGGTTGGCGGCTTTGTCCTCGCATCGATGCTCTGCGGACTGGCCACCAGTCTCGAAGAAATGGTTGCATTCCGTGTTTTGCAGGGCATCAGCGGTGCCTTTATTGCACCGCTGGCGCAGACCGTCATGCTCGACATCAATCCACCGGAACGGCATGCCCGTGCGATGGCGATATGGGGCATGGGGATCATGATCGGACCGATCATGGGACCAATTATCGGCGGCTGGCTGACGGAAAATTATAGCTGGCGCTGGTGCTTTTACGTCAACGTTCCGATCGGAGCCGCAACCATCGCGGCGCTATGGGCGCTCTTGCCCGAAAAGCCGGTATTCCGGCGAAAGTTCGATCATCTCGGCTTCTGGGCGCTTGCCGTCGGACTGGGCAGTCTCCAGCTGCTGCTCGACCGGGGCACCCAGCTTGACTGGTTTGACAGTTGGGAAATCCGTATCGAAACGGCGATTGCCATCGCCGCATTCTGGGTTTTCGCGGTGCAGATGGCGACATCGAAAACCGCATTATTCGCGAAGGAAATGCTGACCAACCGCAGCTTTGCCACCAGCCTGTTCTTCATGATCGTCATCGGCGTCGTGATGTTCGCCAATATGGCGCTGCTCCCCCCGATGATGCAGAATCTCTACGGCTATCCGGTCATCGATACCGGCCTGCTGCTGGCGCCGCGCGGCGTCGGCATCCTGCTCAGCATGGCGGTCGCCGGAAGGCTGGTCGGGAAAGTCGATGCCCGGCTTCTCGTCGGCACCGGGTTTTCCATTGCCGCTTTTTCGATGTGGCAGATGAGCCAGTGGTCGATGGAGATGGACTGGCGTCCCTTTGTGGTCAGTGGTCTGGTCCAGGGAATGGGCATGGGCCTAGTGTTCATCCCGCTGAATACCCTGGCCTTCGCTTCCCTGCCACCGCATCTGCGCACCGACGGGTCGAGCCTGCTCAACCTGTTCCGCAGCATCGGCGCCTCGGTCGGCATCTCGGTTGCCTCTGCCTTTCTTGGCAGGAATATCCAGACCAGCCACAGCGACCTCGCGTCCCACCTGACCGGCTCGACAATCAACAATATCGATGCAAGCACCGCCGACCGGTTCCAGGGCCTGGGAGACCAGGCACTGATGATGGTCGACGCGCTGGTCAACAAACAAGCGGCGATGATCGCCTATCTCAACGATTATTGGGCGATGATGTGGATCACCATCGCCGTCATTCCGCTGGTTCTGCTGTTGCAGAAACCCAAGCCCGGAGCCGAAGCCGCACCCCTGATGGAGTGACTAGCCCTTTTTCAGATGCTTGCGGCCCAGCAGTTCCGCGATCTGCACGGCATTGAGCGCCGCGCCCTTGCGGAGATTGTCGCTGACGCACCAGATGTTCAGGCCGTTTTCGACCGTCGGATCTTCCCGCACGCGGCTGATGAAGGTCGCGCCGTCGCCGACACATTCGACCGGGGTGACATAGCCTTCGTCCTCGCGCTTATCGACCAGCATGATGCCGGGCGCATCGCGGAGGATTTTCTGTGCGTCCTTGGCGGACAATTCGTTTTCAAACTCGATGTTGATCGACTCGCTGTGACCGACAAACACCGGCACGCGAACACAGGTAGCGGACAGCTTGATCTTCGAATCTAGGATTTTCTTGGTCTCGACGACCATTTTCCACTCTTCCTTGGTCGAGCCGTCGTCCAGAAACACGTCAATATGCGGGATCACGTTAAAGGCGATCTGCTTGGTGAAGACCTGGTTTTCCTTGGGGTCACCGACAAAGATAGCACGGGACTGTTCAAACAATTCATCCATACCGCCCTTGCCCGCACCGGAAACTGACTGATAGGTGGATACCACCACCCGCTTGATCGTCGCCGCATCATGCAGTGGCTTCAGTGCGACAACCATCTGTGCGGTCGAGCAATTGGGATTGGCGATGATATTGCGCTGGGTATAACCGCTGATCGCCTCGGGGTTCACTTCAGGCACGATCAGGGGAACATCCGGATCCATGCGATAGAGCGAGCTGTTGTCGATCACCACGCAACCGGCGGCCGCAGCCTTGGGCGCATATTCCTTGGTCGGACCCGAACCGGCCGCGAACAGGGCAATATCCCATCCCGCAAAATCGAAATGTTCGATATTCTGGACCTTGACCATCTTGCCTGTGTCACCGATTTCAATCTCGCTGCCCTGCGAGCGGGATGAAGCGACGGCAGCAAGCTCATCATAAGGAAATTCGCGCTCAACCAATATATTGAGCATTTCGCGCCCGACATTGCCTGTGGCCCCGACAACTACAATTTTGTAACCCATGAAACGTTTCCTGTTGCTGATATTAAAACAGCCGGTTTTCCTGTGGGAGAACCGGCTGTTTGAAACTTTTATGAAGCGTTGATTATTTTGCTTCAGTGCCTTTCGCAGGCTGGTTCAAACGGCGCTCCGCAATACGGGCCCGTTTACCAGTCCGCCCGCGCAGATAGTAAAGCTTCGCACGACGGACAATACCGCGGCGAACCACGGTAATGCTTTCGATGTTCGGCGAATAAAGTGGAAACACACGCTCTACGCCTTCGCCGAACGACATTTTGCGTACGGTGAAGTTTGAGCCCATGCCGCGGTTGGTCCGTGCAATGCACACACCTTCAAAATTCTGGGTACGAACGCGCTCGCCTTCGACGACGCGAACACCGATCCGCAGCGTATCGCCAGCGCGGAATTCGGGGATTTCTTTCGATGCTGCGAATGATTCTACAGCTTCTTTTTCCAATGTCTGAATCAGGTTCATGACCTATTCCTTATCTTTATCTTTTTCCTGCGCACCAGAGGGCGATGGATCCGGAGCGTCCCTGTGACGCTCCCATAAATCCGGCCGCCTTAGCCGTGTATCTTCCTCTGCCCTTTGTTTCCGCCAAGCAGCTATTTTCGCATGATCCCCCGATCGCAAGACTTCAGGGATAATACGCCCTTCCCAATTCTGAGGCCGGGTATACTGCGGATATTCGAGTATTCCGTGCTCGAAACTCTCGTCGTCTCCGCTAGAAGACGCGCCCATTACCCCGGGAAGCAGCCGAATGCAAGCGTCTAAAAGCACCAAAGCGCCCATTTCACCGCCGGACAGGACATAATCTCCGATCGAGACTTCTTCAATCGGGCGCGCATCGAACAGACGTTCGTCAAATCCTTCAAAACGGCCGCAAATTATGGTGACACCGGGACCGGCAGCGATTTCGCGGACACGGGCTTGGGTCAGCGGTTTTCCGCGCGGCGTCATGGCGAGGATGGGGGCGGTAGTTGTGGAAGTAGAAGCCGTTCGTCCCCGGACTTGATCCGGTCCTTCGACAGGCTCAGGACGAACGGTATCGCTTGCCTCGTTCCCGTTCGTGTCGAGCGAAGTCGAGACACCGTCTCGCCCCACACCGTCTCTCGACTGCGCTTGAGACGAACGGAGCTTCTCCGCCATCCGTTCCACCGCATGGTCCACCGCTGCCGCCATGACGTCAGCCCGAAGTACCATACCCGCGCCGCCGCCCGCCGGCGTATCATCGACGCTGCGGTGCTTGTCGGTTGCGAATTCGCGGGGGTTAATGGTGTCGAGGGACCACTTGCCTTCCGAAAGAGCCCTGCCCGCCAGCGATGTGCCTAGGGGGCCGGGGAACATCTCGGGGTAAAGGGTGAGGATTTGGGCGGTGAAGGTCATTTCTTCTTGCGCCAGTTTATCCACAATATCGCGGTCGTCATACCGACAAAGAAACTGCCAAACAAAGCCACGGCAGCCCCGACAGACATGTACACGATGCCTTCCCGACCACATACCTGACCGTCAAGGCAGTGATCGGATTGCAGCCACCAGAGGTTGAACAACCAATAGAGCACAAGCAATCCGGGTATCGGCAGACTGGCCAGAAAGGGCAGCCAAGCAAGGTTTACCTGCGGATTAAGCCGTTTCGCAATCTCGATAATCGCGATGGTCAGAGCCGCTATCAGGAAAATGATGACAATCAGCATCATTGCGGTTCAACAAACTCCGCGTCCACAATCGCCGGATCATTACGCATGTCTATGGCGCCAACCGGGACCATAAATTTCTTACCGTTGGTGCGTTCGATCTCGATCACATCGCCGGCGCCAAAATCATGGATAGCAAAAACCTGCCCCAGTTCCTCGCCAGCATCCGAAACGCAGCGCAGGCCGATGATGTCGATATGGTAAAATTCATCGTCGTCCAGTTCCGGCAAGGCGGACCGCGGGACGGTGAGTTCGGTGCCGCGAGCGGCTTCGGCGCCGTTGCGGTCGGTAATTTCGGCAATCCGCGCGATCGCGCCCATCTTGTGGGGCTTGACGGATTTCAGCGTCATCGCGCCGCCGTTAAACGTCTTGTGCGTCTTGAGACTGTCAAGACTGTCACAAAACAGCTTGAGCCGGACTTCCCCGGTCACCCCGTGCGCGCCAATGATGACGGCAAGGGGGACGGGTTTGTCCGGATCAACCGTGTCCAAGGATTAACCCTCGGACTTTTCTTCGGCAGGAGCGTCTTCCGCTTTTGCTTCTTCGGCAGGCGCTTCTTCGGCGGCCGGAGCTTCTTCTGCAGGAGCCGCAGCGGCTTCCTTGGCAGCTTCTTCAGCAGCAGCGGCTTTTTCCGCTTTCTCTTCGAGACGCTCGGTGGCTTTTTCGCCAGGTTTGCCCTTGTTCGGGTTGTTGCGGGCTTCGCGCTTCAAAAGTCCGGCGGCATCGAGGAAACGGGCAACGCGGTCGGAAGGCTTTGCGCCCATTTCCAGCCAATGTTTTGCGCGCTCGGTATCCAGAACAACGCGCTTCTCGTCGTCTTTTGCGAGCAGCGGGTTGTAGCTGCCGATCCGCTCGATGAATTTGCCGTCGCGTGGTGCGCGGACGTCCGCGATTACGATCCGGTAATAAGGACGTTTCTTGGAACCGCCCCGGGACATTCTCATTGCTACTGCCATGTTAAAAAACCTTTCTAAAAATACATAAATTCAAATTGTTACGACTATTTCTTCTTATTCAATAAATTTGCCAGATCAGGCGGAAGTCCGCCGGGTGACATGTCGGGAAGACCGGGCATGCCAGCGAGGCCGCCATCCTGTCCGCCCATGCCAGCGCCAGCGGCGCCGCCGCCACTGCCGAACATCGACATCAGCCCCTTGATTCCGCCCATCTTCTTGATGCGCTTCATCGCCTTGGCCATTTCCTGATGCATTTTCAGCAGCTTGTTCACGTCCTGCACCGTTGTGCCGGAACCGATCGCCACCCGCCGCTTGCGCTTGGCGTTGAGCAGACCGGGCCGCCCGCGCTCTTCCTTGGTCATCGAACCGATGATCGCATCCATACGTACGAGGACCTTCTCGTCCATCGCTCCACCGGCCATCGCCGTTTTCGCCTTTTTCATGCCGGGCATCATCGACGCGAGAGCGCCAAGGCCGCCCATTTTGGTCATTTGCCGCAGCTGTGAGCGCAGATCGTTAAGATCAAACTGCCCTTTGAGCATTTTCTCGGCAAGCGCTTCGGATTCTTCCTTGTCGACAACCTGCGCTGCTTTTTCGACCAGACTGACGACATCGCCCATGCCCAAAATCCGGCCGGCAACGCGTTCCGGGTGGAATTCTTCCAGTGCGTCGATTTTCTCGCCGACACCGACAAATTTGATCGGCTTGCCGGTGACCGCGCGCATCGACAGCGCCGCACCGCCGCGGGCATCACCATCCATCCGGGTGAGGACCACACCGCTCAGATCAACCTGATCGGAAAAATTCTGCGCGACATTGACCGCATCCTGTCCGGTCAACGCATCTACCACCAGCAGAATTTCCTGAGGCTGAAAAATATCGGCGACCGACTTCATCTCGTCCATCAGTTGCTGATCGACGTGGAGACGCCCCGCAGTATCCAGCAGCAGGACATCAAAGCCCTGCAATTTCGCGGCCTGCAGCGCGCGTTTGGCGATCTCTACCGGCTGTTGCCCTGCAACGATCGGAAGGGTTGCGGCGTTGATCTGTTCACCCAATACGGCGAGCTGCTCCTGAGCCGCAGGACGATTGACGTCGAGCGAGGCCATCATGACCTTCTTGTTCTCTTTGTCTTTCAGTCGCTTAGCAATTTTCGCCGTGGTTGTCGTTTTACCCGATCCTTGCAGACCAACCATCATGATGATCGCAGGCGGCGCGACCGACAGTTCCAGCCCACTGACTTCCGACCCCAGCATTTCGGCAAGACCGTCATTGACGATCTTGACCACCTGCTGGCCCGGAGTCACCGATTTGAGAACCGACTGACCAACGGCCTTCTCGGTCACCTTCTCGACGAAATCCTTGACCACCGGCAGAGCAACATCGGCTTCAAGCAAAGCAATCCGCACTTCGCGCATCGCGCCACGAACATCTTCTTCCCGCAGCGCACCGCGGCCGCGCAGCTTGTCGAAAACTCCGCCAAGGCGGTCGCTTAATTTATCGAACATGTTCCCGCCCTTCCTTCTTCAAAACAACCAGTTTACCGGCCAACGCAAAAAACGCCGATGGGCGAAACCTCGCTGATCGGCGTGTGAGTTTTTCAAACTCTAAACTGAATCGGCAATCAGATATTGCCTCTAATGGCGGTCCACTAATCCACTTTACCGCAAATCGCAAGCCCGGATTTCAGCTAGTATAGATTGATCTTAACCAGAAATTGATAACTGCTGGGGTAAGAAATCTATAATAACAGCGGGGGACTTCATTATGGCTGGACCAGTAGCCGACGAACGCGTCCAAACTATGAAAAACGTATATAAACTTTCAGCCAGACGCGACGCCTTGACCGGCGTCATCGTCATTTGTGCCATTCTGATGTTCGCGAGCACGGGGGGAACCGTATTGTCGGATGCGATCACTTCCCTGTCCGGTCAGGCCGGCCGCAGTGATAATATATTGGGTTCGGCTTTCCTGCTCAATATCGCACTTATCCTGTTTGGATGGCGTCGTTACAGAGATCTTTCGCTCGAAGTGGAAGAAAGGGCGGCTGCCGAACAACGTGCCCATTTGCTCGCCGTTACCGATCCGCTGACCGGATTGCTCAATCGCCGGACCATCGAAGAGAAAACTACCGACCTGGTCGACGCGGCCGATCGGAAGCACAAAAGCGTCGCGTTCATGATGCTTGATCTCGACAATTTCAAAACTATCAACGACGTATACGGCCATAACGCTGGCGATACGGTCCTGAAGCATGTGGCCAGCCGCATTGCCAGTGTCCTGCCGCCCGAGAACCTGCTGTCACGGTTGGGTGGAGATGAATTTGCCTGCGCGTTCATTTTTGATCCCGAGCAGCCGGAAATGGTCGAGAGGATTGTCGATGACCTGATTGACGTGATCGCTTCGCCAATCATCGAAAATGGTATCCATCTCGTTGTAACCACTTCGATCGGTATATCGCGCTATGATCCAGCAGAAAATTGCGTTGATGCCCTGATGCGGCAAGCCGATATCGCCATGTATAACGCGAAAAAACAGGGGCGGAATCGCCATTGCTGGTTCGACGACACGATGGAGAAGGAACTGCAGACGCGCAATTCCCTCGAGACCGAGATGCGCGCGGGCATTCCAAAGGGCGAGTTCGTGCCCTATTATGAACAGCAGATAGATCTTGCGACTGGCAAGCTAGAGGGGTTCGAGATGCTCTGTCGCTGGAAATCCCGGACACAGGGGCTTATTTCCCCTGAAATATTCATCCCGATTGCCGAAGAAACCGGAATGATTGGTGAGCTTTCTCTCAGTGTCCTGCGACAATCGTTTGATGACGCCAAACATTGGGACCCAAGCCTCACCATTTCGGTGAATATTTCGCCGATTCAGCTCCTTGATCCCTGGCTGGCCCAGAAAATAGTGAAGCTGCTCGTGGAAACCGGTTTTCCGGCAAATCGTCTGGAAATCGAGATTACCGAGAGTTCGCTGTTTGAAAACCTCAGCCTCGCGCAATCCATCGTCAACAGCCTGAAAAACCAGGGCATCAAGATCGCGCTGGATGATTTTGGCACCGGTTACAGCTCGCTTGCCCATTTGCGCGCGCTGCCCTTTGACCGGATCAAGATCGACCGCAACTTCGTGACGTCGATACTTGAGAATCCGGAAAGCAAGGCAATCGTCAAGGCAATCAACGGCCTGGGAGACAGTCTGGGCATAACGATCACCGCCGAGGGCATTGAGGACAAGGAAACCGAAGACGAATTGCGCAGTCTGGGCTGCACCAAAGGTCAGGGCTGGTATTATGGCCGTCCTTTGTCGGTCCATCAAACCCGCGAGATTTTGGCGGAACGCAATTTGTTGCCGGCCAGACCGGCCGCAGAAAGCGACAGTTCGGACACCGAAAGATCCGCTTCGATTGCTGTCGAAGATTTGCGCAAGAAGGTTGGCTAGAACCGGCTACCGACAGTCATCTCTAGCTGAATTGCTGGACTCGCACGAACTGCATCCCTAAATCGCCTGACATGATGACCGGACGCTTTCACAAAATGCATGGATTGGGCAATGATTTTGTCATTATCGATGCGCGCGACCAGACCATCGAATTGTCGGGTGCAATGGCCGCGGCGATTGCAGACCGGCACAGCGGGATCGGCTGCGACCAGTTGATCATCTTGCGCCCCTCGGTGGCAGCCGACGTCCGGATGCAGATTTTCAACGCCGATGGCACTGAAGTGGAATCCTGTGGCAACGCCAGCAGATGCGTCGCCAAACTGATCGGTGATGAAACCCGGATCGAAACCGCAGGCGGTATTATCACCGGCAATGTGACTGCCGATGGTGCCATTGTCGATATGGGCAAACCAAGCTTCGAGTGGCAATCGATCCCGCTTGCCTATGCGATGGACACGCTCAACATGCCGGTTGGCTGGGAAGATTTGCAGAACCCCAGTACGGTCAATGTCGGCAATCCGCACATAATCTTTTTCGTCGATGACAGTAGCGACGTGGCGCTCGACCGGCTTGGCCCGATGATCGAGGTCGATCCGCTATTTCCCGAAAAGGTGAACGTCAATGTTGCCGATATCAAGGACGGTACAATCCATCTGCGGGTTTGGGAACGCGGCGTCGGACTGACACGGGCTTGTGGCACGGGAGCCTGTGCAACGGCCGTGGCCGCGATCAGGCGCGGTCTGGTGAGCAGTCCCGTGCAGGTTCAGCTGCCCGGCGGATCACTGGTGATAAGCTGGACAAACGGTGAAACCATCCAGATGGAGGGGCCGACGACCTATGTCTTTACCGGGGAAGCAGACTGGACCCAGTTCGGATGAGCGCACCGGAAATGATCAGCATGGGATGCCGGCTCAATATCGCCGAAAGCGAAACTTTACGGCAGAATCTCGCGGCGAATAATATCGAGGGCGACAACTTGGTCATCGTCAACAGCTGCGCTGTGACCAACGAGGCGGTCCGGCAAACCAGGCAAGCCATCCGCCGAGCCAAGAAAGACCATCCGGAAAAAAGCATTATCGTCACCGGCTGCGCTGCGCAAATCGATCCCGGAATGTTCGCGGCCATGCCGGAGATCAGCGCCGTGGTCGGCAATTCCGACAAATATGACGCTGCCAATTTCAAACTTGGCGTGCAGAGCAACCAGCCCGATATCCGGGTTTCCGATATCATGCGGATCACCGAGACCACTCCCCATATGGTCAGCGCCTTTGCCGACCGGTCGCGGGCCTTTGTCGAGATTCAGAATGGTTGCGACCATCGCTGTACTTTTTGCATCATCCCGTTTGGCCGGGGCAACAGCCGCTCGGTGCCTGCCGGGGAAGTCGTCAAGCAGGTTCAGGCTCTGGTCGACAAGGGCTTTCAGGAAGTCGTTCTGACCGGCGTCGATGTCACCAGCTATGGCCCTGACCTGCCCGGTGAACCGACATTGGGGATGTTGGTTGAACGCATATTGAAACACGTACCCGAACTGGCAAGACTGCGGCTTTCCTCGCTTGATGGTATCGAGATTGATGATCGCCTGTTTGACCTTCTGACCGGCGAAGCGCGGCTCATGCCCCATGTCCATCTGTCGCTCCAGTCCGGTGACAATATGATCCTGAAGCGGATGAAGCGACGACATAGCCGGGAACAGGCGATTGATCTGGTCGAACGGCTCAAGGCGAGGCGACCGGAAATTGCCATCGGCGCGGATATCATTGCCGGTTTTCCGACCGAGGATGATGCCATGTTTGCCAACAGCCGGTCGATCATCGATCAATGCGATATCGTTCACGGGCATATTTTTCCCTACTCGCCGAAACAGGGCACACCGGCTGCAAAAATGCCGCAGGTTGACGGACAGTTGATAAAGAAAAGGGCGCGAATATTGCGCGAGGCCGTTGCCCGGCGCGCACAGGCATGGCGCCAGTCATTGATCGGGTCGAAACAAACCGTGCTCGCGGAAATATCCGGTGACAGTGGCTATTCCGAAAATTTCGCCCGCGTTCTACTGGACGCGCCGGCAAACAAAGGCCAGATGGTTCCGGTAGAAATTACGGGCATGCAGGATGAACAATTGATTGGCAGGATAGCAGCATGACCGAAAAGAACAGTTGGAAAGACCGTTTGTTCGGCGGGTTTGGAAAAACCTCGGCGCGGCTGACCGAAAATCTCGCCGGGCTGGTGACCAAGGCCAAGCTGGACGAAGCCACGCTCGACGATATCGAAGACGCGCTGATCATGTCGGACCTTGGTCCTGCTACGGCAGCCTCTATCCGGGAAAAACTTGCAGCTGAACGGTTCGAAAAAGGACTCAGCGAACATGCCGTGAAAGAGATTATCCAGCGCGAAATCGCCGCCATATTGGAACCCGTTGCCATACCGCTTGAAATAGACGCTTTTCCACGGCCCCAGGTGATATTGGTGATCGGGGTCAACGGTTCCGGCAAGACCACGACGATCGCCAAGCTCGCCCATCTCTTTCTGGAACAGGATTATGGCGTCATGCTGGCCGCCGGCGATACCTTTCGCGCCGCGGCCATCGGACAGCTTAAAATCTGGGCAGAGAGGCTGGGCGTGCCGATCGTCAGCGGCCCGCAGGGCGGCGACAGCGCCAGCATCGTCTATGAAGGCGTCAAACAGGCCACTGCGACCGGTATTGATGTATTAATCGTCGATACAGCCGGGCGGTTGCAGAACCGCACCGAGTTGATGGACGAACTGGACAAGATTCGGCGGGTGCTCGGGCGGCTTAATCCGGAAGCACCGCATAATGTCGTACTGGTCCTGGACGCGACGACCGGACAAAATGCCCTGTCCCAGATAGAAGTGTTCCAGGATGTCGCCAAAGTGACTGGACTGATCATGACCAAGCTGGATGGTACCGCGCGCGGCGGCGTGCTGGTCGCAGCAGCAAAACAATATGGTTTGCCGATTCACGCGATCGGGGTCGGGGAAAGCGTAGATGATTTACGACCGTTCAAGGCCGAAGATTTGGCCGCAGCCATAGCCGGGATAGAAAAATGACCGAAACGACAGCAATTGAAGAAATTCCAAAAGACCACCGCGGTTTGAACTTCGCGCTCGATTTCGGGCCGCTGCTGATATTCTTCCTCGTCTACAAATTCGGCGCGCCGGCAGGCAATCCGATCACCTCGGCTGTCTATGGCACAGTTGCCTTCATGATTGCGATTGTGATTGCGATGGTCATTTCAAAATGGAAGCTCGGCAAGATTTCACCGATGATGTGGATGTCTGCCATCCTGATTCTGGGATTTGGGGCACTGACCATCTATTTCAATGACCCACGCTTCATCCAGCATAAGCCGACGATCATTTACGCCGGATTTGCGGCAATATTATTTGGCGGATTACTGCGCGGAAAAGCGATGTTGAAAAGTCTGCTGCAAGCGGCGTTTGAAGGGTTGAACGACGAGGGCTGGCTGAAATTATCCCGCAACTGGGGGATATTTTTTGTCGCAATGGCCGTTGCCAACGAGCTGATGGTAGCGACTTTGAGCTTTGACTGGTGGCTCACGATCAAGGTGTGGGGCGTCACCACCGCCTCTTTCATCTTCGCGATGGCCAATATTCCGATGCTGATGAGGCACGGGTTTTCGGTAGAAGAAAAGCCGCGCCCTGACAGTCAGGACGCGGCTTAATCTGCTTGGCTTCTATTAGCCCTGATCGGCGCGGCTGACGCCGTCTCCATCGAGGTTGAGGGCAACAAAGTCCCAGTCGATTGCATTGTCGAGCAGCGCGGACACATAGTCCGGACGCGCGTTCTGGTAATCGAGATAATAGGCATGTTCCCAGACATCGAGCGTCAGCAGAGGCTTCACGCCATGCGCGACAGGCGAATCGGCATCATGGTAGGACGTGATTTTCAACTCATCCCCGTCGAGTACCAGCCAGGCCCAGCCACTGGCAAAATGGCCGACAGCTTCATCCTTGAATTTGGATTTGAAATCATCGATCGAACCAAAGGCGCTTTCCAGACGGTCTTTCAGTTCACCGGAAACCTCCTTTTTCTCAGGCGAAAGGCACAGCCAGTAGAAGCTGTGGTTCCACACCTGGGCCGCATTGTTGAACAGGCCGCCATCTGCAGCAGCAATGACCTCCGAAAGCTTTTTGCCCTGATTGGCGGTGCCTTCGATCGCGTCATTGGTCTTGCTGACATAGGCATTGTGATGCTTGCCGTGGTGATAGTTGAAGGTGTCCTCGGAGATTAAATCTCCAAAGGCAGTTTTTGCATAGGGAAGTGGGGGAAGTTCAAAAGCCATTTTGTCTTTTCTCCATTTGTAGGTGACACACGCTACGTAAACGCATCAATCGAAGGAAAGATGCAAGGAGAAATATGCCTTTCAGCGCTTCGGAGCGCCAAAAACCCATTTTTTCGTGACATGCAGCCGATACGGACATACTGTTAAGGCCTGAATGTAAAATCAAATCCGGGGGGATGAATAATGGCGAAGTTTTTTGGAAATCTGAATGCAGTGATGATTGTGGGGCTGATTGCCGCCCTTGCACTGATGTTTGGCCTGCACGGAGATATGGTCACCGGGAATAGCATTGGCCGCTGGCTTCACCTGTTCTTTGGCGTGCTATGGATCGGCCTGCTATATTATCTCAACTTTGTTCAGGTGCCGTTGATGCCGACCATTCCCGATGAACTGAAACCTGCGGTCGGCAAACATATCGCACCGAAGGTCTTGTTCTATTTCCGTTGGGCTGCCTTGCTGACAGTGGTGACCGGTCTTTATGTCGCATGGGTGAGCGGTTGGGTCCATCAGGCGATGACGCTGCAAGAACCCTATGCGATGATCGGCGCCGGCATGTGGATCGCCATTGTGATGGCGGCCAATGTCTGGTTCATCATCTGGCCCAAGCAGAAAAGAGTTCTCGGCATTGTCGAAGCAACAGCAGACGAAAAAGCGGCGGCCGGGAAAATCGCGCTAATGGCATCGCGCACCAATGTCCTGCTTTCGCTGCCGATGTTCTACGCGATGGTAAACGCCAACGCCGGATAAAATGGAAGATATGGAAGCATGAAAAGAGGGCCTGGCGGCCCTCTTTTTTTATGACCCGAGCAGATCGTGCCGTTTCAGCGCATGGCGTAGCTGGTCATAGGTCAGGTTCAACGCCTTGGCGGTTTGCCGCTGATTGTAGCGCGATTTGGCCAGCGCGCATTCCAATATCCGTTTTTCAAAGGCCTCCACCGCCGCCTTCATATCGTCGACGTCATATAGCGCAGATTCGGATGCACGCGGTTCGGTGGGCGCAGGCGAGGCTTCTGCGGGTGATGGCACGGCTTGTTCGGTTTCCTGCCGTGACCTGCTCTCCCGGGGTTTCCACGGTGATTCAAAAGGGTCGAACACGACATGGTCGACCGGTCTGCTGTGGTCATTCCATTGATAGACGGCCCGCTCGATCACATTACGCAATTCCCGCACATTTCCGGGCCATGTGTGGCGACTCAACGCTTCGGAAGCGAGGCGGCCAAAGCCGGGCCATGTCGGCCAATCGAGTTCTGCGGCCATCCGGCGGCCGAAATAGTCGGCGAGTACCGGGATATCGCCTTCCCGCACCCGCAGCGGCGGCAAGGTGACAACTTCAAAGGACAGACGGTCAAGCAAATCGGCGCGGAATTTATTGTCCTCCGCCATTTTCGGCAGGTCGGCATTGGTCGCAGCGACGATGCGGACATCGACGCGCTGGGGCCGGGAGGATCCGATCCTGGTGATTTCCCCATATTCCACCGCCCGCAACAGACGTTCCTGCGCGCCGGTCGACAAGGTTCCCAGTTCGTCAAGGAACAACGTCCCGCCATCGGCTTCCTCGAACCGCCCTACCCGCGCCTTGCTTGCGCCGGTAAAGGCGCCGGCTTCGTGACCGAACAATTCCGCTTCAATAAGAGTTTCCGGCATGGCTGCGCAATTGAGGGTGACGAACGGACCATCCCAGCGCAGACTGAGTCGGTGAAGACGTTCCGCGATCAGTTCCTTGCCGGTTCCGCGTTCACCGACTACAAGCACGGGGCGGTCCAGTGGTGCCGCCCGACTGGCTTTTTCGACAGCGTCGAGAAAAGCGCCCGATTCTCCGACAAATTGATTTTCCCGCTTCATGACCAATATATAGTGCAAATTCCTATTAAATAGCAATTAATACTATATTCATATTCCAAGAAAATTCACTATTTCGTTATTTATCAATATGATAGATAATTTGGCACGGCTTCTGCAATGTAGGTTTCAGATAGGAAATACACGAACCACTGGAGGAAATCATGCCAGCACTGAACAAAATGACCCGCACCGATGTTTCCGCGATCATCTCGATCCTGCTTTTTGGCGTGACGATCATGATCAGCGCAGTCGGACCCGCACAGGCCGAAGGCACGACCGCCAGTGGCAACACCCCTTCCCCTTCTGTCAGCTCGATTAACTTGGGTTATCGGGCATGACAGACAAAATGGCCGGGACCACTTCTTTCCCCCTTGCCGAAGTCAAGTCCCGGCCACCTTTTGAAATTCAACAGGATGATGTAGAACAGGATTGGGGCCAAGGCTCGAACAAGTTCAAACACAACCACACACGCAACCGGAGTATGTACATGGCTGGTATTTTTTCAAGAACACGCGACATCATCGCCGCCAATGTGACTGACATGCTGGACAAGGCGGAAGACCCGTCAAAAATGATCCGCATGATCATCCTCGAGATGGAGGAAACCCTGGTCGAAGTTCGTGCCTCGGCGGCTCGCACGATTGCCGATCAGAAGGAAATGCGCCGGCATATCGACAAGCTCGATCATCTGACCGAAGACTGGAGCGAAAAGGCCCAGCTCGCACTTTCCAAGGATCGCGAAGATCTCGCCAAGGCGGCGCTGGTTGAAAAGCGCAAGGCCGCCGACATGGCCGACCAGCTGAAAGCGGAAATCCAGACTCTCGATGAAGCGCTTCGGTCATCCGAAGGTGATATCGCCAAATTGCAGAAAAAACTGCAGGAAGCCCGCTCGCGCCAGAGCAGCCTGGTCAACCGGCTGGAGAGCGCCGAGAACCGCGTGAAGCTTCGCGAAATGTACAATGGCGAAAAGGTCCACGACGCCTTCTCCCGTTTCGAATATCTCGAACGCCAGGTCGATTTTGCCGAAGGCCGCGCTGACGCGCTTGGCATGGGTGGTGAACCGCAGAGCCTGGAGAACCAGATCGCGGCACTGGAATCCAGCGACAAGGTTGATGAGGAACTGGAGGCGATGAAAGCCGCAATGAAAAAAGGTGACGCATAATGCAGGAAGAACTGATCATCATTCCGATCGTCATGGGGACCTTGTTCATCGGCCTACCCTGGCTGATTTTCCACTATGTGACAAAATGGAAAACCGCCGCGACCATCACCAACGAAGATGAAAACTTGCTGGAGGAACTGCACCACATGGCCCGCCGTCTGGATGACCGGATGGAAACCATCGAGCGGATCATGGCAGCGGACAATCCTGACTGGCGCCAATCTGCCCTGCCCAGGGCTTCCACCGACCCTGCTCCGACGCTCGACAATTTTGACGAGCTGCTGAAAAAAGAAAGGCACCCATCATGAGCTCCTCCCGCACGAAATTCTATCTCGACAAAAAACGCGCGAAATGGAGCGGGGTCTGCGCCGGGATTGCCGACTATACCGGCATCAATGTGGCCTGGGTCCGACTGGCAGCGATTATCGCCACCGTCACCTTCGCCTTTCCATGGACGCTGATCGCCTATTGGATCGCGGCGAAAATTTCCGAACCAAAACCCCGCGAAATGTATCTGAGCGACCCGGAAGACACCAAATTCTGGCAGGGCGTACGCCAGTCACCGCGCCGCACGACCCGGGATATCAAATCACGGTTCCGGGAAATTGATCGCAAGCTGGCCGATATGGAACTTTACTACACCAGCAAGAATACGGCGCTGTCGAACGAGATAGAAAATCTGCGCTAAGCGCCTCAACAGGGAGAATGGATATGGATTGGGGAAGCCCGCAATTTGTTATCGCGATTATCGCCATCAGCTACGGAGCGTGGATCGTAAACAACTGGATCCGAGCCAAACATGGCTATGAACTGGAAGATGAATGGGGCGGAAAAAGCGGAAAGTCTCTAAAATCCGGTCCGGACGAACAGCGCAAGATCGAATTGCTCTCCAACGAAAATGCAGAATTGGTCGGCAAGATCGACCGCTTGCAGGAACGCCTCCAGGTCCTTGAACGGATTGCCACAGACCCTGCGAAGCGCACTGCCGATGAAATCGAAGCGCTCCGGGAGCAAAATTGATGGGCCCGGAAAAGATTGCCATGATCACCGAAATCGCCCCGATAGTCGCAATTGTCACTGCCATTGCAGTCGGCGGCTGGGTAGTCACCACCTGGATGCGGATCAAGAACGGCTACCCTCTCGAAAACCAGTGGGGCAAGTCGGTCTATCCCAAGACAGATCGTGAAGCGGTCGAACGAGTCAAATTGCTGACCAACGAAAATGCCGAATTGCGGGCTGAAATCGGTTCGATGAAAGACCGACTGGCCAATGTCGAACGGATCGTCACCGATGACAGCCACCGACTGACCCAGGAAATCGAGCAATTGCGCGACAAGCGCACAAATTAGACCAATCCAGGGAGCCTATAAAATGGAATTTTCACTGCTTATCCCCATCCTCGGCATCTCATGCGGATTGCTCGCGATTGTCGGCGGCGTTTTCGTCAAACCATGGATAAAATACAAACAGGAACAGCTTAAGGTGCAAACGCAGATGACGGCGGAAAACGCCGCGCAATATGCCGCGCATACGGAATTGCTTGAACAGCGCGTTCGCGTCCTTGAGCGCATAGTGACCGACAAGGGCATGGATGTTTCGCAACAGATTGAACAATTACGGGATTCTAGCGAAACGAAGGAGCTGAACTGATGGGTGATCTTGTCTGGGCATTGATACCATTGGCGCCCTTCATGCTGGGCGGGCTCGTGATCTGGACCCGGCACCAAAGCAAAATGGCAGAAAAATATGGCCACCTTCCCAACAAAGTCGATCCCGATGCAGAGCAGATGCGCGAGGAAATGAAATATTTGAAGGAACGCGTTGCGGTGCTGGAGCAGATCACCACCGATGGACACAGCACCAAGCAGCTCGAAAATGAAATTGAACAATTGCGGGACCGCTGAGCCGGTCCGGAAGATAGAAGTAGAAGGACAAGCATGATGCAAGACTCTGCAATGTACATGATCACCGCAGCCTTTTCACTGATTGGATTGACCGTCGTCGCTCTTGTGGCCCTGCGTGGATGGCGCGACTGGATCGCGCTGAAATCCCGCGAACTGGAACAGCGGCGTGAGGATAATCCACCAACAGCCACCTCGCGGATCGAGGTTGCCGATCTGAAAGAGCGTATCCGCAAACTCGAAGCCATCGCAGCAGGCGTGGAGCTTTAATCACTCACCGTTCCTGCTCAGCCTGTCCAAGCATCGACCAGAGCATGTACCGCCTGCCCTTCGACAGGCTAAGGGCGAACGGGTGAATTTCTCAAGACCTGTAGATGGATAACGCCTCGCAAACGGAAGGCTAAAAACGGGTGACCTCGGCCCCGGACACTGCTAACCGCCACCCCATGAGCAAAATTGACGACCTGATCGAAGAATATGAGTTCCTCGAACCCGATGACCGCTACCGGTTGCTAATCGATCTCGGCAAACAGCTTGATCCGATGCCGGATGCTCTCAAAACCGATGCGACCCTGGTCCGGGGCTGTTCTGCCTCTGTCTGGGTCTATCCGACGCAACTGGATGACGGGCGCCTCCATTTTCTCGCCGACAGCAATGCCGCGATTACCAAGGGTATTATCGCACTGGTGCTGGAAACGGTGCAGGATCAGCCGGCGGAGACCATCAAAAATACCGATATCGCCGCCGTGCTGGAACCTTTTGATCTCAAGAATCAGCTCAGTTCAAACCGCACCCAGGGCATTCCCAATATGATTGCGCTGATCCAGCAGACGGCCGAACGTCTGGAAAAAGCCTAGACCGGCTTCCACACTCGCCGTTCTTCGGCAATGCGCAGCACGTCGAATGCCGCCTGTGCTGCCTGGAATTTTTTCGCGGCCTCGGCATCGCCGGGATTGACGTCGGGATGATATTCCTTGGCCATCGAGCGCCACGCCTTTTTCACCGTTTCAAACTCGACATCGGGGGTCAGGTCGAAAATCTCCAGCGCCGTCATTTCGTCGCGCGAACGGCTGCCGTCACCGGATCCCATCCAGCTATAATGCTTGGCTTCCTGATAGGCATTGGCATCGCGCTGCTCGTCGGCTTCGCGCTTCTTGCGCTCTTCCTTGTCGAGACCTTCGAAATAATCCCAGCCCCGGTTATATTCGGCAGCGTGGGTCTGGCAAAAATACCAGCGCTCGGGACTGTTGGGAGATTTTGGCGCAGGACAATTTCCGGGTTCGTCGCAACCGTGCCGGTCACAAATCTTGACCTGCTGCGTTTCGCGGGAGCTTTCATAGCTTCCCCAGCGGGGAAAACCCCAATTATCGGATCGTTTTGCTTTTGGCATAGTCTCTATTCTAACAGAGGAACCGGGCGAGTTCTACCGCAAAGATAATACCAGAGGGTCTGTAAGCCGGGTTCTGTCCATCCGTCCAAACGGAATAGCCAGCCATTCATCTGGGCCATGCATTGCTGCGTGGCTCTAGCAACCAACCCGGGCAGCAAGCCGAAAAAGCCATATGCCGCCCCTATTTGGTTTTGCTCCAGGTGGGGTTTACCGTGCCGGGTCTGTTGCCAGCCCCGCGGTGCGCTCTTACCGCACCCTTTCAATGTCACGGGACCGAAGTCTTCGCGACCTGCTTTCTGTTGCACTTTCCCTAGGGTTGCCCCCGCCGGACGTTATCCGGCACCTTTTATCGTGGAGCCCGGACTTTCCTCCCACCTTCGCTAAAGCTTTGGCGGGCGGCTGGCCGACCCTCTGGTACGATCTATTTAGTGATTCCGCGTTCTCTGTCCAACATTAAAGACAAAAGCAGCGAGCGGCACTCCCCGTCGATGACGCCATCGATATTTTTTGGCCGGAAACGGCGCTGAAAGGCGACAACCGCCGCTGTCTGATCGGTGATATCATAACCGAAACGCTCCAGAGCCAGCATGAATCCGCTATCGCTCCACGGCGGATCACCCAGTTTCAAACCTGGTTTTTTGAGCGCAATGCCATGACGCGCCAATCGTTCCCAGTCGAACAGCTCGCCCGGATCCTGCTTCCGCGCGGGTGCCAGATCGCTATGTCCGATCACATTGGATGGCACGATGTCGTGCCGTTTCACGATAGCATGGGCAAGCCGGGTCACGGCGTCCATTTGCTCTTCCGGGAAGGGAACATAGCCCCATTCATGACCCGGATTGACGATCTCTATACCGATACTGGCGCTGTTGACGTCGGTAATTCCCCGCCAATAACCGCGACCGGCGTGCCAGGCGCGTTTTTCTTCATCGACCATTTGCACGATTTGCCCGTCTTCGGTGACGACATAATGGGCCGAAACCTTGGCTTCAGGATTGGCCAGCCAGTTTATCGCTGACGCCGCATCCTTCATTCCGGTATAATGCATGACGAGAATGCTGACCGGCAACTGGCGTTCGTCAAAATTGGGAGACGGCGTCCAAATCATATCCATGAAGCACCTTCCCTTTCATCGTTCAGGCCGTGACAATAGCACCCAACAGCAATTCTGTCGCGGACGGGGGAGAAATTCTCAAATCCCCACCATTTTGCAACGCCAGTTCGCGGGTCATCCACGCGGCAGCGGTTCGGGCGCTGAGGTCGGACGGTGCTATAGTCCCATCCAGAGCGCTCCGGATACCGCTATCCAGGGCCATTTTGGTGCCCTCTGCCCGTACCACAACCTCAATGCCCAGATCGCCTTTTTCTGCGCCGACATCCAGCGTACCACCGCGCACCAGTGATTCCTTTGCAATCAAAGCCAGATTAAGAAGAATTTTGATCGCTTTTTTCGGCAAGGCTTCGCCCTGCAAGGCCCATCCCAGCGTGATTTTTCCCGCATCTCCGATCAGCGATTCGATCAGTTGCCGCGCTTCGGCGGGATCGACATTGTCGCCAAAGCCACCAGCAGCACCGAAAGCGAGTCTGAAATATTTCAGCTTGTCCGCCGACGCGCGCGCGCTGTCCGCAAGCAGGTCCATGCAGCGGTCACGCATGACAGGGTCGGTCTCGTCCTCTAGCAGTTCGATTCCATTGTTGATGGCTCCCACAGGACTCAGCAAGTCATGACAAATTTTCGAACACAGCAGCGATGCCAGGTCAACTTCACTATTCGACATATAAACGGACCTTTAACTGTAATTTCATCCGGCGGTTGTTTGGCCGTTTGCACTCGAGCAATCAAGTGGGATCGCGTTAAAACGGCCATAAATCTTGCCTGCGTCCACCGCTTGCCATGCGGCAGCATCGCGCCCGTTCAAAATCAGCCAGATCCGTCCATCCGGCGCCGCGCTTGCCGCATCGGTCTGCGAAGGATCGACCGTTCCGGCGGGATGCGAATGATAATAGCCGAAAATCCGCGCACCGCCATCCCGCTGCTCCCGTTCAGCCGCGATCAGCATTGCGGGATCAATCTCGAAATGCCGAACCGGATCATCCGCGACATTCTCCGCTCCCCGATACCCGCTTATCTGACCATCGCGACCGAAAAGGATCCCACATATCTCTTTCGGGGCTCCAGCCAGCGCCAGTTGCTGGAGTTCTGCCAATATGGCGCTTGATATAAAGACCTGCATGGCCCACATCTACGCGATGAACGAGGGGCAATCCACAATATCCGGAACATTACCGGATTCTCCGAAAAAACAGCGTCTCGATGCGGCTTTGACAGAAGTCACGGAGGGGCTTTCCCGCGAGCGGGTCAAGGCACTGATCTCGGCTGGGCATCTTGTGCTCGATGGCGCGACGTTCACCGATCCGTCGGCCAAGAAAATCGGCGGCAAGTCCTTTGCGCTCACCATCCCGGAACCGATCAGCGGACCGGCTCAGCCGCAGGATATTCCGCTCGATGTGGTCTTCGAAGACGCGCATCTGATCGTCATCAACAAGCCGGCCGGGCTGGTAGTTCATCCTGCGGCCGGTCATCCCGACGGAACGCTGGTCAACGCCCTGCTGCACCATTGCCGGGGGCAATTGGCTGGTATTGGCGGCGTCACCAGACCGGGAATTGTCCACAGGATCGACAAGGATACGTCGGGATTGATGGTCGCGGCCAAAACCGATGCCGCACACAAGGGCCTGAGCGCGCTTTTTGCCGAACATGATATCGAACGACGCTATATGGCGATTGTCAATGGCAGGCCCAATCCGGCGTCGGCGACGATCGAGGGCGCCATCGGCCGCAGCAATGTCAATCGCAAGAAAATGGCGGTTGTCGGCGATGACCGGGGCAAATCGGCAATGACCCATTATACCGTGAAGGAAATGCTCGACGGAGCTACTTTGGTCGAATGCACTCTGGAAACGGGCCGCACCCATCAGGTTCGGGTCCATATGACCCATATCGGCCATAGCCTGATTGGTGACCCGCTCTATGGCGCTCGTCGAAAATCAATGCTTTCCCGGCGAAAAGATATTCAATTTGGACGCCAGGCATTACATGCTGCTAGTCTTGGATTTGTTCATCCCATAACGGCCGAGAAATTGATGTTTTCTATCGATTTTCCCGACGATATGCAGGAACTATTCATGAAGTTGCGCGTATAGGTAACACACCTTATATCCGCTTTTGACCAAAGGGTGCTTAATGAGGCCCGGAGGCACAACATAAGAAGGAACGAAAATGGCTAATGGTAGCAATGTTCCGGCAAGAATCCCTGCCTTAGGGGGGGACGCAAGCCTGAACCGGTATCTTTCGGAAGTTCGTAAATTTCCGTTATTGACCCCTGAACAAGAATATATGCTGGCGAAACGCTATTCTGAACACAAGGATCAGGAAGCCGCCGCCCAGCTGGTTACGTCGCATCTGCGACTCGTCGCGAAGATCGCGATGGGCTTTCGCGGCTACGGTCTGCCTGTTTCGGATCTCATTTCCGAAGGCAATGTCGGCCTGATGCAAGGCGTGAAGAAATTTGAACCGGAACGCGGTTTTCGCCTCGCGACTTACGCGATGTGGTGGATTCGCGCGTCTATCCAGGAATATGTACTGCGCAGCTGGAGCCTCGTTAAGATGGGGACGACCGCCGCACAGAAGAAGCTCTTCTTCAATCTGCGCCGGATGAAGAATAATCTCGATGCCTTTGAAGATGGCGATCTGTCACCCGAAGACGTACAGAAGATTTCCACCGATCTGGGCGTTGCCGAGCATGAAGTGGTCAATATGAACCGCCGCATGTCGATGGGCGGCGATGCTTCGCTGAACGTCTCGCTTTCGTCCGAAGACGGCGACAGCGGTCAGTGGCAGGACATATTGGAAGATGATGGTCCGTTGCATGACGAGGCGATTGCAGCCTCTCAGGAGGCCGACTTCCGCCATGACATGCTCAAGGAAGCGATGGAATCCCTGAACGAGCGCGAGCAACATATTTTGGCTGAACGCCGTTTGTCGGAGGATCCGAAAACGCTTGAAGACCTGAGTAAGGTCTACGAAGTCAGCCGCGAGCGCATTAGACAGATTGAAGTCCGCGCATTCGAGAAACTGCAAAAGGCGATGCTGCGCATTGCCGGGGAAAAGCAGTTGCTGGCAGCGGGTTGATTCTCACAGTTATTACCAATTCTAAATAGCGGGCGCCCCGAAACAGGATTTGTTTTCGGGGCGTTTTGCATTTAGATTGGGTCAATGGGGCTCATCAAATTTCTCTTCAAATTTACGGTCTATTTTGTCCTGATCACGGTCGCGTGGGTCGGGCTTTATGCGATTGTGCCGCCGCCGGTGACCGCTACCATGCTGCTGGATGAAAACGGCATTACGAAGGACTGGACCAGCTTTGGCGATATTTCGCCGAATATGGTGCGGGCGGTCATCGCTGCCGAGGACGGAAAATTCTGTAGCCATGACGGTTTTGATACCGAAGCAATTCAAAAGGCGATCGTGCGCAACGCCCAGGGTGGACGCATCCGCGGCGGTTCAACCATTTCACAACAAGTCGCCAAGAATGCCTTTCTCTGGCAGGGCGGCGGTTTTTTTCGCAAGGGACTGGAGGCCTATTTCACCTTCCTGATCGAGACGATCTGGAGCAAGCACCGGATCATGGAAGTCTATCTCAATATCGCGGAAACCGGGATTGGCACCTATGGCGTGCAGGCGGGCGCACAGCGTTATTTTAACAAGGATGCGAAAGACCTGACTAAAATCGAGGCCGCGCGCATCGCGGCTGCCCTGCCCGCGCCCAAGAAACGCGCCGTCAATGGTGCCAGCGGCTTCACCGCGCGCTATGGCAACACGATTGCGGCACGGATCAATGTGGTGCGGAACGAGAAGCTGGATGGGTGTATTTATAATTAAGGTTCGCAACGACCGTTTAGGCCGTAGAAGTACGATTGATGCAAGATTTATAATTGTTTAAGGATGTACAAATACCTAAATTTTACTTAGAAATTACTCAACGTGTAATTGCTGTTAAGGAGTACTTCATAGTGAAAAGATCACCTGTTTTGGCGTTTGTGTGCTTGTATTCCACTAGTGCAGCCCAAGCTCAACATCCCTTGATCGTTCAAAAACTGAATGAATGGAACGATGCAGCCCCGGCGCCTAACAATCCGAAATTAACAAGCGAGATCCGCAAAACCGCAAACGAGGTTTATGATTCAAATGAAAATTGCGCTAGTTCCGCAATTGTTATCGATAAGGTTCAACCTGCGACTGCAGATCGATTTGTTTTCACAGCACTGATCCGCCGACAATTGCGGAACGCGTGGACTGTAACAAGCCGCTTGCCTGGATGTGATGCTGTTCCGGTTCGCTTCATGGTAATGCAGAATAACGACGATAGTTTAAGGACTATCCGCGTTAATCGCGGTATCTCCTATGCGCATGATTCACTGATCAGTGATACCTTGCCTTTAGCGGTGCTGGCTGCAACCGCTAAACTGCAAAGAATGGGATTTAGTTGCAATGTGGAAGATGGTTTTAAATTAGGCGTAACTCGTATTGAATCCGAAGAAGATGGGCTAGGTGCGGATATGTTTGGCGTCCGCTACCAAGGAAGTTGGTCCGAGATATGGCCCATCAGCACATGTAATCGGACCGTCGAAGTCTTGGTTACATTTACTGCCGATGGTGACGGTGGCGCCTATACCAATTTACCGGGCGATCAGGTCAAAGTCCTTACAAAGTGAAGGATTTCGCCTAAGCCGCGTCTTCCTTTTTCGCCTTGCTGCTCTTCGCGATCACCTTCACCGGGTCTTTCGTACCGGCGACGACATCCTTGTCGATCACCACCTCATCCACGCCCTCAAAGTCAGGCAGGTCGAACATGGTATCGAGCAGAATATTCTCGACGATGGACCGCAGGCCGCGTGCACCGGTTTTGCGTTCGATGGCTTTTTGCGCCACCGCGACCAGCGCATCGTCGGTGAAGGTCAATCCGACATCTTCCAGCTCGAACAGCTTGCGATATTGTTTCACCAGCGCGTTCTTCGGTTCCTGAAGGATGGTCACCAGCGCGTCGATATCCAAATCTTCGAGCGTGGCAATGACCGGCAAACGACCGACAAATTCAGGGATCAGGCCGAACTTCAAGAGATCTTCCGGTTCGCCCTGGGCCAGCAACTTGCCGACCTTGCTTTCTTCCGGCGCAGCAACATGAGCACCGAAACCGATGGATTTCCCTTCGAGACGATCACCGATAATCTTTTCCAGACCGGCAAAGGCTCCGCCACAGATGAACAGGATGTTCGTGGTGTCGACCTGCAGAAATTCCTGTTGCGGATGCTTGCGGCCACCCTGGGGGGGAACGCTGGCCGTGGTGCCTTCCATAAGCTTCAGCAAAGCCTGCTGGACGCCTTCACCCGATACATCGCGCGTAATGGAGGGATTTTCCGCTTTGCGGCTGATCTTGTCGATTTCGTCGATATAGACGATACCGCGCTGGGCTTTCTCGACGTTATAGTCGGACGCCTGAAGCAGCTTAAGAATGATATTCTCGACGTCTTCGCCAACATAGCCGGCTTCGGTCAGAGTCGTCGCATCGGCCATGGTGAACGGCACATCAAAGGTCTTCGCCAGAGTTTGCGCCAATAATGTCTTGCCGCAACCGGTAGGACCGACCAGCAGAATATTCGACTTTGCCAGCTCGATATCGCCGGACTTCGCCGCGTGGTTGAGTCGCTTATAGTGATTGTGGACGGCAACCGACAGCACGCGTTTTGCGCGGCTCTGGCCAATCACATAATCGTTCAGAACATTGCAGATTTCCTGCGGCGTGGGAACTTCGCCATCTTTGCGGCCGGTAACCGCGCCTTTGGTTTCCTCGCGGATGATGTCGTTGCAAAGCTCGACACATTCATCACAGATGAACACCGTGGGGCCCGCAATCAGCTTACGGACTTCATGCTGGGATTTTCCGCAGAAAGAGCAATATAAAGTGCTCTTCGAATCAGATCCCGTCAATTTCGTCATAAAAAGTCCTTAAAAACCGGTCAGTCTCGTAATCTAACCGTCAATTTCCAAATTGCCACCGCTTTTTTTAACGGTTTTCCCGGCGAATAGCCAAGTCTACCCAACAGGCATTAAATTTCTTTTAGGCGGCCACTAACCGCTTATTTATCATCTTCTGTGGGCACCGGGCGCTTGTCATATACTTCGTCGACAATCCCGAAGGCCTTGGCTTCGTCGGCTTCCATGAATGTATCCCGGTCCATCGCCGCTTCAATCTCTTCCAGAGGCTTGCCGGTATATTTGGCGTACAGATTATTCATGCTGCTGCGAATCCGCAATATTTCCTTGGCCTGGATCTCGATATCCGATGCCATCCCTTGAGCACCGCCAGAGGGCTGGTGCACCATGATCCGGGCGTTTGTCGTCGCCATTCGCATCCCCGGTTCACCGGCAGCGAGGAGGAAGCTTCCCATGGAGGCAGCCTGTCCGACGCATACCGTGCCGACGCGCGGACGAATATATTGCATAGTATCGTGGATCGCCATTCCGGCGGTCACAACACCACCCGGCGAATTGATATAGAGATAAATATCCTTCTTCGGATTTTCCGACTCCAGAAAAAGCAATTGCGCCGTGATGATAGACGCCATCCCGTCCTCGACCGGGCCGGTGACGAAAACAATGCGTTCGCGCAGCAACCGGGAAAAAATATCAAAACTGCGCTCTCCGCGGTTGGATTGTTCGACAACCATCGGGATTAGAGCGTCTGTAATCGGATCATGCATCTTGTAATTCGTCCTGTTTTTGGCTTCGGCACTACATCGGGATTATAGCGGAATTGTTCAAGGGGTTTAACGATGTTCGCTGTTAATGATTGCAGACCGGAAAAAACACCTCTCCGATACGACGATCATTGCGCACCATGTAGGCTATCCCTACATGTTCTCCAAGGCAACGCTGATCGTTCCGTGATCGGCGCTTCCCGAAATTTATTAGCGGAGTCCAGAATGATAACCAATAACAGCCCAATCCTACCCTCGATGAACGATGAGGATGACGACGACGAGAACAAGTCCGGTGGTCTGCCGGGCGCCATGATGACCAAATTTCTGGAAGCCCGCACGATCATGATATTCGGCGGAATTGACCAGAAGCTGGCCGAACGCGTAGCCACGCAGCTGCTCTATCTCGATCACGTCAACCACGACCCCATCCGTATTTTTCTGAACTCGCCCGGTGGTCATGTCGAATCGGGCGACACGATTCATGATCTTGTCCGCTATATCAGTTCGCCGGTGGCGATGATCGGGACCGGCTGGGTGGCCAGCGCCGGCACGCATATTTTCCTGGGCGTCCCCAAAGAACGGCGTTTCTGCTTGCCCAACACGCGATTCCTGATCCATCAACCATCCGGTGGTGCCGGTGGCAAAGCCTCGGATATCGCCATCCAGGCGCAGGAAATCGTGAAGATGCGCGAACGTCTCGCGCGGATCATTGCCGAAGAAACCGGACAGGATGTCGACCGTGTCCGCAAGGATATCGATCGCGATTACTGGATGAGCACGGAAGAAGCCAAGGAATATGGCATTCTCGGTACGGTTATCGACAAGGCCAGCGAAGTCACCATTTGATAGAGGCTTACGCCCTCATCGGATGGCCCAAATTGGTTGAACGCAGCACATAAAAAAGCCGGACAGGTTTCCCCTGCCCGGCTTTTTCAATATCCTGAAAAGATAGATTATTTCTTGGCCGGTGCCTTTTTCGCAGCAGGCTTTTTGGCAGCAGGTTTTTTCGCCGCTGGCTTCTTGGCAGCAGGCTCTTTGGCTGGTGCCTTATCGGCTGCCGCTTTGGCCGGAGCTTTTTTCGCAGCCGCTTTCTTGGCTGGTGCTTTTTCTTCAGCAGCTTTGGCTGGCGCCTTTTTCGCAGCTGGCTTTTTCGCAGCAGCTTTCTTGGCTGGAGCCTTCTTCTTGGCAGCGGGTTTGGTTTCCGCCTCGTCTTCAGCTTCGATCGCGGCTTCCAGTTCCTCGCGCGTGACCTTGCGGTCGGTTATGTCTGCCTTTTCAAACAGGAAGTCGACGACCTTGTCTTCATACATCGGCGCACGAAGCTGGGCTGCGGCCATCTGGTCCTGCTGGATATACTGGACGAACCGGTCACGGTCTTCCGGACGATATTGCTGGGCCGCCTGCTGGATCAGCATGCCCATTTCCTGCTGGCTGACTTCGACGCCATTGGCCTGTCCGATTTCTGACAACAGCAAGCCGAGACGGACACGACGCACCGCGATATCGCGATATTCGTCCTTCTCGTCTTCCATTTCCTTCTTGGCAGCTTCAGGATCTTCTTCCTGAGCAGCTTCCTGCTCGAGTTGCTGCCAGATCTGGTTGAACTCGGCTTCGACCATGCCCGGTGGCACCTCAAAATCATGATTGGCGGCGAGCTGGTCAAGCAGCTTGCGCTTCATATGGGTACGGGTCAGGCCGTTGAGTTCCTGCTCGATCTGGCCTTTCAGCAGTTCGGTAAGCTGATCAATGCCTTCGAGGCCCATGGACTTGGCCATTTCGTCGTCAGCCTTGGCTTCTTTCGGTTTCTGAACTTCACCGATCACGACGTCAAAGGTCGCATCTTTGCCCTTGAGGTCTTCGACATTATAATCATCCGGGAAGGTCACTTTGACGAGGACTTCGTCATTGGCTTTCTTGCCGATCAACTGCTCTTCGAAACCGGGGATCAAACGACCGGAACCCAGTTCGATCGCCATGCCTTCGCCCTTGCCACCATCAAATGGCACGCCGTCGACCTTGCCTTCAAAATCGATCAGGCACTGGTCGCCGGTCTGAGCCTTGTAGGACTTGGGAGCGGTTTCAAACTGCTTCTGGCTTTCGGCAAATTTCTGCAGCGCTTCATCAACGGTTTTCTTGTCCGCTTCAACTTGCAGGCGTTCCAGTTTCAAGCCCTCAACCGACGGTGTGGGAACCTCGGGCAGGATTTCCATATCGACCTTTACGTTCGCATCCTTGCCCGGCTCATAGCCTTCGTCGAGATTGACATTGGGTTGCATCGCCGGACGAAGCTTGTTGTCGGCGATCGTTTTTTCGATGCTTTCCTGGATCGAGCTGGTGAGCGCATCCTGCATTAGGGCATCATTATGCATCTTGCGAACAAGATTCGCCGGCACTTTGCCTTTGCGGAAACCGGGCATATTCACCTGCGGCGCCAGTTTCTGCACCTCGGCTTCGACCCGCGATTCGATATCTTTCGCGGTAATCTTGATTTCATAGGCCCGTTTCAGACCTTCGTTCAGCGTTTCAACAATCTGCATGACTATCCTTTGGTGCCTTCATATTCGGTGTTATTTCGATAGATATTGCGACTTACTTGGTGCGGGCGAAGGGACTCGAACCCCCACACCCGAAGATACCAGAACCTAAATCTGGCGCGTCTACCAATTCCGCCACGCCCGCCCAGTTACGCCGTCAAAACTCTATCGAAGTACGATTGACCCGCGCGCCTAGCCCAAAGGTGTCCTGAGGGCAAGTGTGGTTTGCGAACGAATCAACCCAATGTCTTCTTTAGAAGCTCATTCACCACCTGCGGATTGGCCTTGCCCTGCATCGCTTTCATCGTCTGGCCGACGAAGAA
>Ga0209345_10000723_pt1 | contig 42264 bp, 29 predicted proteins | sample Cruoilmetagenom7_FD_187294 | JGI IMG/M metagenome (GOLD analysis project Ga0209345, IMG submission 187294) | Oil polluted marine microbial communities from Coal Oil Point, Santa Barbara, California, USA - Sample 7 (SPAdes) (version 2) | ecosystem: Environmental > Aquatic > Marine > Oil seeps ...
CTTTAGTGGGTCAATTTTAGGTTACCAAAACTACCACAATTTGGGCAGATAATTTTTTGATAACATGTCATGTAAATGATATGTGCATAAAATAAATATTTATTCAATAAATTACATGTTTAACCCATTACCGTTTTTGCTATAGCTGTTGTGCATGAAGTTTCTGATGCTGCTTTTTTTTAGGAAATCCACAATGCATTAAAACATAAATTTTTGATTATTGACCCTAAAGGTCATGTAACAGCAGAAGAATTTACAAGAACAATTTTCATTGCCAAAGAAAATTGTTTTGCAACAATTAAATGCCAAAAGCACGTTCTATACATATTGCTCTGTTACAAAAATAAGTGTTCAGGTATAGAAACTATTTAACCCATTTTTTCACTGCATTTCTGTTTACCATGTCAATTCTGTTGACTATACTTTTTTTGTTGTTAACAACAGGTCAAAATCAACCCTGTCTTGAAATCGTTTCTTTCGGGTGCGTTTGGAATGTAAGGTCATTCGACAAACACCCTGTTTTAATATTTTTCTTTCTCTCCAGGGCTGGTGCCCTTGGGGAGGCTCACAGATAAAGGCCATATTTTTTCCGGCTACAGCTATTGCAGTTTGTTCCACAGACTTTACGCCAAACACCAGGGGTGCTGAATTGTCAAGGCTTCCTGCTGAAACCAGAAGAAGGTCACAACCCAGCTTGGAGCAGGCAACAGCTGTTTCCGGATGAACCAACTCGTTTTCACAGCACACCCCCACCCTTAATGGTCCCATATCTACGATTGCGGGAAATGACTGATTATTATTGCTGACATTACTTTTTTCATGATGGGTATTTTGATACCAGTGCCGCTCTCCCTGAAAAAGAATCAGAAGAGTCCCTGTTTCGCCATTGTTTTCTTTATATCCCACAAAAACCGCTATATGTTCCGGCAATTTTTTAAGGGCGGGCTGGCTGCTGAAAATACTGAGACTTTGACGGTCAAAGATGCGGGGAAGAAGAAAGCAATGAAAGCCGGGTCTGCCCTGTTTTTTCCCCATTTCGTTTAACAGCGATTCAGAGATATTACTCTGTTGAGATTCTCCAGCAAAACTGGTAACAGAAAATTTTCCAGGCCTGGGCATCTCATAGTAAGAGGTAAAGTCACTTCCGCCGTAGTCAGAGTGACGCATATCCAGGTAGATGGGCCGGTACAGTTCAGGTTTTCGTGTTTCCAGTTTCTTTCGGTTATCCTGGCCGGGCAGTTGCCCATGTTTCAGCGTTACCTGAAACGAGACAATAGATGAACCTGATGAGCATCGGGCGACGATTTTTTTTCCCCCGGGGGTAAAGGCACACGACCAGGCATTGTCGCAGGACATGGTCCGGTCTCTGCCGCTACGATTACAGGCAACCACATACACACCGTTTTCCATTGCCCGTGCTTTCCAGATATTCTGGGGGTCTATACCGCTTGCAGGCCAGTTGGCCGGCACCAGAATCATTTTAGCGCCACGAAGTGCTGTCTGTCGAGGGAGCAACCCATGGTAAGTGTCTGAACAGATAAGTACCCCTATACGACCCCAGGGTGTATCAAACGTGTTGTCCTGCGTGCCTGCTCCCGGACATGCCCATCTGGCTTCTGCGTTGATTTTTCTATACCGGCAAACCGTTTTTCCCTCAGGCCCGATCACATGGGCGGCATTGTAATAGATGCCGGTACGTTCATCTTCTTCGGCAAACCCGATACAGATATATGTCCCATATGTCCGGGCTATTTCCTTTAATAATGTCAGAGTTGGCCCGGTTGCAGATTCAACATAGCCGTCAATATCTTCCATGGATTGAAAACTGTAGCCGGATACTGCCATCTCGGTGTTCACAAGCAGCTGGCTTTTTTCTGCCGCTTTTCGATTCAGTTCAATCAGATTGGAGCGGTTGTGATCCGGAGCTTTATAATGCACATCCAGATGAATCAGTGATATTTTCAGATTTAATCCCATTTTTCTTCAAATCCCATGGCCATGGCCTGAAAAATCAGGTTAAGCAAAGCCGCATTATCGCTTCCATGTTGAACATCTGCAAGCTTCTCCCGATATACGGGTATGCGGTTAGTTTTGCCGGATATAGCTGATGCAATCTGAGCTCCGTAACTGCTGAAAATTTCCGGCATACAGCTTTCCGGCAATATGCCCCACACAAATTTATCCCGAAGATGAACCATGGCAACCACTGCCGCCACTGTCAGTGGATCACGATTAATTATTTCAAAATTGTCGTTTAAGACTTTTGCTTTATCATCAGGAAGTAATCGGCATATTGCAGCTTTCATTTTTTCCTTATTAGTTCCGAATCGTTCAATATGGATTTTAACGGATCGTTGTCCTTCCGGGATAAGTTCATTTTGGAGAGACAGTGTTTTTTTGACTGCCGTTTTTACTGTTTTTCCGATGAGTTCTCCAAGCTTGGCATGTTTTCCGGCACTGGTGAACGGTGTTTCTTTTGTCATTCGGGAAGCCACACCTATCTGATCGGTTCCTGTGCCCGTGGCCAGTCCGTCAGAGTATCTTGAATTTACGTTAAGCTCTTGAAGTGCTGCGGTTTTAGCCTCTGTAGCTGTTACAATCGTGCTGATCATGGCTCCTCTGGTCAATGGTTTACTGATAAAGACCATAATATTAATTGTTCCAGCAGTTGGATCTGCTTTTGAATCAACAAGTCTTTCAAACTGTCTGTCGGATTCAAAAAAATGAGCAGGGTCACTGGCTCTGCCTGCATTAACTTCAACTCCGCCTGTACAGACTGCTACAACGGTTAAATCCCTGAAGGTCAGCGGCTCTATGGTTGCATAATTCATGTTTGCCGCAGTGCCCAGGGATGCGCATTTTTTGTAGTCAAGGTCATGGGCCTTGCAAATATGTTTGAGATATCCTTCCGGGTCCTGTATGATCGTACGGGTCGTTTGGCTTTTATGGTTGCAGGGTTCGCAGGATTGATGATTAAAAAGCACAGAAAGCTCATCGCTCAAACCTCCGTTGATCCTGCAGGTGGAAACCACCCTGTGAGGTCTAAGAAAGCAGGCAAATACAATCCTGTCCCTACGGTAAATTTCCAAATCGTTATAGTATGTTCCAAGTAGCATAATGTTTTCCCAATACATCTTTATAATTTATCATTTTGTTTAAACCGATGCAGGCAACTGATACAAATGCATGCTTTTCTTCGTTTTTCTTCAGGCACCTGATCCAGAAGCTCCTTTGGAAAGGTTTCATAGGCGCACCAGCATTTTTCAAGTGTAATGCCATTAACCACAGCCTTTTCACCACACCGGTTGGGCTTTCCGCAGATAGGACAAATTTTTTCTTTAATATCGGGCGTCATTTTTTTACCCACAGGCAATTTTTTTCTCTTTACAGTCCAATTAGAAAGGCCGATATATTTATTATTGACATATTAACCTGTCAAACGCATATCCCGGCCGGTCAATTTCAGGCCGTCTTCTTTTGTATATTCCGCCATTTTACATATGATTTGATGCATCCCTTTAACGATTAATGTCCGCCATGCATCAGATATATCCCAATGTCCGTAATCTTTGGATACAATTTCAATTCGGTTTACACCAGGCATCAGCTTTTTTGCTGCTTGAGCAATCGTATCATCGACCTGATTGATTGACTGATTGCTTAAAATGTATAATATAATACCTGTTTTCATGGGAAGTTTCTCCTTTTTTGATTAAAATTTGATTAAGATTTAACACTGTTGACTTTTAATCTGCTATGGTTTTCCTTTGTCAGAAAGCCCTATATAACGCGCCTGCTGAAGTGCGAGCCAGTTACGCTTTCAAAAATAGCGAATACTTTTTGAGCTACAATACTTTCGATAAAATTTCATTTCCATTCGTCTTAGTGATTTTTTCTGCAAACATTTCCAGCGACTTTTTAAAAAGTTCTCCCACACTTGAAACATAAAATTTTCTATCCCTTGTATGATCCATTACGCCCTTTTTTGGGGCAGTTATAAATATATAAAATTCAATCCCTTTACAGGCTTTTATATCCGACTTCAATGGATGCTTGACCTGTTTGTGCGCAATGTGGTTAGCATATCAACTGCCTCAATTATGGGTCTGGGGGCATCACGGCCTGTAATGATTACGTGGAGATTTCTTCTCCTTTTTTGAATACATTCCATCACTTCATCAGTATCTATAAATCCATTATTCAACAGATAGGTAAGTTCGTCCAGGATGACTACAAAATACTTATCAGATGTCATAGCAGCTTTAGCTATTTTCCAACCTTTGTCTGCGATGTTTTTATCTTTTTTCAGGTTTTCAGACTTGAATGTAAACTCCCTGCCCATGGCATAAAAATCCAGAAGGTCATTAAACCGCTTTTTTGAAAATAGCTCTACGTATTTCCATGACCCTTTGATAAACTGAATGAGGCATACATTGAGCTGATATCCTGTTGCCCAAAGAATCTGGCTCATGGCTACTGTTTTTCCTTTTTCGTTACCTGTATTAACAATGAGAAGTCCTTTTTTTATAATGTGTTTATTCCTTCAAGTATGTCTCTGAAATACCGATCCCGTTGCTGGAATAAATTTGGTAATGGACATATGCTTTAAATTTTTTTTTAATTAGAATAATATATCCATTTCTTTTTGGTGTTTATCTGGCAGACATTGGAAATTTATTTTTCGCCGAATACGACTCACAGCCAGAAAATTGTTTGCATAACGATTGATACATCACGCAGGCTAATCGCCGGGTTTTTTCATCATTGTAATATTGCCTGCTGTGGCAATCTCCTGGACACCGTTGGTACAGCGGGCATTCAATACAATCCTTATGGGAAAGCCGGAAATTTTTCAGGGGTAGTGATCGAAAGGTATCCGGTGTATCAATGGTTCCCATAAAAAAACGGGGGTCTCCTGCGGTTTGCCCGCAGGGGAATAAAGAGCCGTCCTGACAAACAGCCAGGCTTTCGCCTGTCCCGGCGTGGCAAAAATAAGGGTGCTGTTTACCTGCAAAGGCGTTGGCCACTGTTTCCAGCTCCCGTATTTGCAGCTGCCCGAATCGTCTCTGATTGACAAGGCGTAGAGCATCCATCATTCGGTTTAAACCGCTTTCCATTTGATGAGGTTCCGGTGGAAAAACCAAATCCGACTCCCTGGCCAGACCCTTTTGGATCAGCAGGTCCAATCCAAGCCCGCAGGCATTGGGGAATGCTCCCAGCATCAATACCAATTTATTCAGATGGTCTATGTTCTGACGGCTTAGCACAGTGGTTACCCGAAACGTCACTCCCTCAGCTTCCAGTAATTTCAATCCTTTCAATGTAGATGCAGCGCTGCCTCTAAGCTGTTGTTGGATATCCATGGGGCCATCCAGGCTGACACCCACCTGGATACCGTATTTTTTGAACATCTGTGCCATAGATCGGTTCAGCAACGTACCATTGGTTTGAATACCCAGTGTGGCAGCAGGTCTCAAATTTCGCAAAATTTTAGCCGCATGTTCTATCAGGTGCGGTACAAGTGTGGGTTCACCTCCGGTAAGCTGCACATGACACTGCTTTTCTGAAGAAATCATCATCCTAATGACAGCTTCTATCATAGCAACCGACATGGCTTGCGCTGTATTGTTGGCTCCACGATAGCAATAGGCGCAATTCAGGTTGCAGTCGTGGGTTAGCAGTAAAATAAGATAGCGGGGCGTAATCATCGTGAAGTCTCCCTGAGCCATTCTTCCAGCATGGTCACCAGTCGGGCCTCATCCTCACATGAAAATAGGATGTCCTGAGATGATGGTGCCAATTGAGAAAAGTTAAAGTCTTTTCTCATGGAAAAAAGAGGCTTACCCATTTCCATGGCAGCTTTTAGCAGATCAAGATTTTCATGATTGAGGTCGCCCAAAGTAAAACCGGTATCGATAACACAGGCAGCTTCGGTGATTCGTTTTTTTGCTTTCTGAACTGTTTCCGGTGTGATTACCTCCATGGGCGATTGTGTTAAACAATCTGCTCCAAGAGAATCTGCCACAAAAAAATCCAGGTCATTTTTATGCAAAACACCAGTAACAATAGAAAATCCGCGTTTGGAAAGTAATCGGTACAAGATCGCTGCACTGCCCATGCCGGCCACCACAAATACCGTTCCATTGGTACCGTTTCCCCTAAATTCGATACTTCCCAGGAAACGGTTGAACGCCGCGCCCTCAAAGTCATAAAGTGCTGCAACCGTCTTTGCACGCAGGATATTTTCGGGCTCACCCCAGGCAATGATTCGTGCGTCTTTGATAAGCCCCACCTTGTCAGATATTTTGGCTGCAATATCCACATCATGAAGAGAGGCCACTACACTGATCCCTTTATCTCTGCAAAGGGATTGGAGAATTGTCATCACCTCCATGCGGTGTTTTAAGTCCAGATGCATGGTGGGCTCATCTAACAATATGATCTGAGGTTCCTGGGCAAGGGCTCTGGCAATCAGTATTTTCTGGCGCTCTCCGTCACTCAGGGTATTGATATCCCGAAACAAAAGATCCATTGCATGGACCATCTCAATAGCTGCCATTACCACTTTATCGTCTGTCGGCGATAATTTTCCGAGAAAACCGGTATAGGGATAACGGCCAAGGGCAACAAAATCCAAAACCCTGAAAAATGGCGGTGAGACTTTTTCGGTCAACACAACAGACATGGTTCTGGCCAGATGCCCCTGAGCCATGGTTTTCAGGTCTGTCTGATTAATGTAAACCGTACCAGTAAGCGGTGTCAAATGTCGCGAAAGAGTCCGAAGCAGTGTAGTTTTTCCAGCACCATTGGGTCCAAGAAGGGAAACAAACTCTCCCTTTTCAATCTGAAATGTTAGTTCCTGCAGAACAACTTTATCCTGATAGCCGACACTAAGTTTGTCTACCTGCAGAACCGGTTGCGATTGATTCATATGCTGACCTTCCTTTTTAACAATAAGCTTAAAACGATTGGCGCTCCAAAAAAGGCGGTAATAGCGCTGATGGGAAGTTCCACCGGCGTGAACGCCATACGTGCGATGAAATCACATAAACTGGTGATCACGCCTCCCATTAGAAGACATCCCGGCACCAGCACACGGTTGTTAGAGGTATTAAAACAGAGCCGAGCCATATGGGGAACTGCCAGGCCGATAAAGGCAACTGGCCCTGCAACAGCTGTGACCATACCGGCCAGGCTGCAGGCACAAAGCAGAATTAAAATGCGAAACAGCCGGATATTAACGCCCATGGACGACGCATATTCTTCTCCTAATAAAAAGGCGTTTAAAGGCTTGCTCAGTCCATACACCAGCACAAGAATGATTCCACCAACCACAACCATCACCTGGATTTCATTCCACTGAAACCCGGAAAAACTGCCCAGTTGCCATAAAACAAATCCCTTTATCTTCTCTTTTTCCGCAAACGCTACCAGCACACTGGTAACGGCATGACAAAGATAGCCCATCATCAGCCCGACAATCAGGAGCGTGATGCCGCTTTTTACGCGAGTGGCTATAGATAGAATGATCAGCATGGTGCCGTAAGCTCCGACAAATGCGGACAAGGTGGTCATAAATGGACTTAGCAGCGTGAAACCCATCGTTGCAGTTGTCAGCATAACAAAAGATACCATCAAAGTAGCGCCTGAAGATATACCAAGTATGAACGGGCCCACAATGGGATTACGGAAAAATACCTGTAGCAACAGCCCGGATACGGCAAGAAAAGCACCTCCAAAAACAGCTGCAAGAGCTCTTGACATACGAATGTTCCAGATAATAAAGCCTTTGGTAGAGGCAGTTTCGTGCTTCATTATGATTTGGTACAGCTCGGAAAGTGAAATAGGCACTGAACCGATAAGGATATTTAATGCAACGGAAATTATCATAAAAGCAGCAATGATGGAAAACCAGATTAATTGTCTATTTTTTAATTCAACGTTCTTTAGGCTCATGATTAATTACATTATCCTTTTAGGGTCTTTTTCTGGCAGTTCGGTAAAATACTGGAGCCGGTGTTCCGGATAACATTCGGGGTGCAGAATAGCTGCTATGTCTGTTAATATTTCATCCAGCTTGTCGCCTGATTGTGAATAGTTGGTAAGCGGCGAATAGACTTTGCCATCTTTCAGTGGTTTCACACCAGCGAGCATGGGGTTGATTTTTGCCAATGCCATTTTTGAGGTGGCCCCGGTTTTTGGGGTACGGTAAGTAAACAGAATATCAGATTCTTCACCACTATATAGAAACCGTTCCAGCGAAATTTCAATGCATGATCTGCCGTACACATCGTTGAACATATAGTCACTTTGCGCCAACCCCACCAGTTCTCCTACCCAGGCATTACCAGGTTCCACCAGCACACGCTTTTCATAAATATCACCCCACATAACTTTAGGCTTAGGCCCGGCATTCAAGGTTTTTTTGCGAATTTGTTCCAACGACTGAGAGACTCTGGTAAAATAGGCTTTAGCCTCTTTTTCCCGATTGAAAAAAGGAGCCAGAAAACTGACAAACCGCATGCGCGCTGTCAGGCACATGGCCACGGGAGTTGAGGTGATGACACAAGCCACCCCCATTTCATTAAGCATGGGAATAATTGAAGGATCCCAGGTCAGAACCACTTCCGGTTCCTGGGCTTTTAGCCGTTCAAAATCAATGGTATTATAGTCCCCCAGGTATGCAATTTTGCCTTGTTTCATACCTGAGATCACTTCCGGGATTGTCCAATCTTCCATTTTGGTAGTTACACCTACAAGTACATCTTCTATAACCCCAAGGACTTTAAGGACGGCGGTATCAAAAGAACCGTAGGCAACTATACGTTTAACCGGTATATGCACAACCTGATAGGGTTCATATCCATCAGGCGCTTTTGTTCCGTGCGGTATCAAAACCAGGGTTCTTCCTGCCCCATCGCGGACCTCTGTCCAATTATCCTCAATCTGTTCCACTGAAAAACTGCCAATACTCATAAATGTAAAATCACTGACATCTTTTTCTTTGACTGACTTTGTGCTTTCAGATTTACATCCACTAAAAAGCAACAGCGTGATGGTTATACCAATCAGCCACTGCTTGATTTTTTTCATCTATTTTAAATCCTCCATGCTTTTTTTGTTTTTATTTTAAGTCATCAGCAAACAACTATTCTTCTGTAATTTTTTTCTGTTGTGTCAACCAATGAATGGAATACAGCAATAGACCAAAAGTAAACAATATCATTCCGCTGAAGTAGTATTTTAAACCCGGGTCTTTTTTGATAATCACATCGATGTATGCTCTTCGATTCATTCCGGATTTGCTTTTTGGTGCAAAATCCTTTAAATGAATACTATAGGGAAAAAACCAGACAGGTTTGTTAAATCCAAGCCGGCTGGTTACGGTTTTTTCTTTGTTTTGGATCGTTAAATCCGCCTGAACATTTATGGCTCGATTGTGCATATATTGAAGTCGCTCTCCCTGGTAGTAATCAATGTGCAAACGGTTTAAATGCATTTCACAAGATGAGTTCGGAATCCTGAGAGATTTTTCCGGAAGCAGAATGTTGCTCAGATAGGTTTCAGCAGACAGGTAGCTGATCAGGTATCCCAGAAGCATGATCAGCAGGGCATAATGCATGATATGGGGCGCTAATTTTAAGATAAACCTGAATGTCTGGTTAAAAGCGGATTGATTTCGAAAAAGCACGCTTACCCGTTTTGTGGTGCAGATAAATGTGTTGACTGATAAAATCGCCATGAAAATGATAAGGAAAAACAGCCAGGCGGTTTCATACAGGTTGTTTTTTCCATAGGTATCCACCCATTTGACAAACCCCATATCGTTAATGGGATGAAACAGATGAGGATGGGATTTAAGCATAAAATATCCAATCGTAAGATCAAACATTATCATGACGATCAGCCCAAACATCAGATTGATGTTTCCTATCAAGTGCCATATATATTTAAGTCCATTCATACGTAATTCCTAATTCACGGTATGCCCGGCAGCATGAAGTTGCCCATGTCAGGCAAACAGTTGAAAGCAATCACCCAGCAGGCGCCAGCGACGGCAAAAAAAGGTCTGTTTTTAATATTTACAAAAGAGATCAGATGAAGATGCAGATACAGGCTGTAATACAGCCATGTTGCCATGGCAGTAACAATTATCGGATCATCCCATACCACAGGAGAACCCCAACCCATATATGACCATATGGCACCGCAAAAGACCGATAGTGTCCAGAACAAATACCCCCATATGACTGATCGCCTGATATCCTGTAATGAATATGCGGCGATTCCATCTGTTTTTCTTTTCCATACGCACAGGTATGCCTGAACACCAGACAGGATAAAAAAAGCCCTGCCAATTACCCCAAAAAGAAAAAACAGGTGTGAAAGAATTGTTTTGAACTGAATGAAAGGGAGATAGTGGTCATTGGGGAAAAATACGGCAGCCCACGTAAGGACACTAATTATCAGAAGGATATTCGACCGCTTATAAAGATCGTTCCACACTGCCTTAAATGAAAAAATGCCGATAAAAAAAGGAAGAAAAAATGGTCCCTGGTATAATGGGAGCATGGGGAATGTCAACCAGTAGCGAATGCCTATTGAGTAGGCATTCGCCAATAATCCGGCTATAAGCAAAATACCTGAAAGGTGCTTTTTGCCTGCAATGGCACCGCCAAAACTCAATGTATAAAAAATGGCCGATAGTAAGAAACTGTGTTGAATCAATGTTACTCCTGTCAAGATATTCGTTTAAAATTTTTTTCAATTGCCGATAAAATTTACAGCCACACTCCTAATAAAACAGAACCCATATTCGCGATCAAAAAAATATGCTTCCACGCCTTACAAAAAAATTAAAATACACGCTTTTTAAACTCATACTCTTTTCATTATTAATTTATGTTAATCATAATTAACAGCGCAAAGGCGCATAATGGTAAAAACAATGCAAGAATTCAGTTAAAAATGCTCCAGTCTAAAAGGTAAATGTATAGTCGGCATATACTGCCCGGCCAGGCAGCGGATATTCTGGTTTTTCAAAATAATTTTCGTTAAATATATTATCAACACCTACTTTAACCTTATGATATTTTTTAAATCGAACACCGGCGCTGAGATCACATACAGTAAAATCATCATAGGTAATTTCCGGATATCCGGAAGTATACCAATCACTGTCTTTTCGCTCGCCCATATATCGGATATTAAATTTTCCAAAAAAAGTATTGTCGTTATACATAACACCTGTATTAAATTTTGTATCAGATACATTGTGGATATCCCGCCATTTATTTTCCGATATTTGTTCTTCCGCCTTGATAAAATAAGTACCGTTAAAGTAGATTTCCAGTTTTCGATTCCATTCCATTAATATGCCCAGGTCCTGAGACAGCTCCCATTCCACACCGCTCATTTCAGCTTCAAAGGCATTTGCATAGGTTCTTTCCGTATCGCTAACCTTAAGGGCAGTGATTTTGTCATCCACCTTTGTCTGAAAATAGGTAAGATCAACAAAAAACCCAATTCTTTTATTCTGTATGCTAAATCCGCCATCCCAGGTTATGCTTTTTTCAGGGTCCAGATCCGGGTTGCCCCTCAGGTACATGATGGTACCGTCAGACAATTCTCTTTCGGAGTATCCTGCCTTTTTGGCGGCCTCTGGTGGTACAAATGCTGTACCAATTGTAGCATGAGCCTGAAATATGCGATCTTTATCAAAAAAGTATTTGAGACCTGTCCGAGGGTTGACAATATCAAAGGATTCGGTTCCAGGAGTAAAATCTGTTTTATATGGTGTGTCTTTGCTCTCTATATCGAATGTATCGTAGCGCAGGCCGGCATTTAGAATCAGACGTTCATTAAAAAAGCGTAAAAAACCGTCTGCATATACACCAAGATTTTCGCGCCCGTTATTCGGTGAGTATGGTGCCTTGCGGGAGCCATCACTGTTATAGCTCTCGGACTCCACGCTAATTTCTTGATAGTCAAATCCGGTAGTAATATCATGGTTTTTGAGTTTATAGGTATTGCTCAACTGGGTACCTATCCATTCTGTCTTTTTTGCATAGGATTTATACGGCAGTTCACCAACATACATTTTTGAGGTATCGTATTTTTCATTTGATGCATATAGAGTAAAGTGGATTTCATTGCTTCCCCAAGATTTTTTTACTGTCAGGTCACCTCCGAACCGATCGATATCCTTTTCAGACGGCTTTTGGTCTTCATAATGCATGGCATTGGGGGTTTTTATATCTCTTCCTGCATACCAGTCTGCTTTGATGTCAAACCGGAGCGTGTCGGTGAATGAACTTCCGATGCGTAATGCACCATTTGTTTCCTGGTAACTGGTATTATCCCGAGCCTTGCCATTTCCCATTGTAAAGTCATTATCCTGATCTTTATTACTCAGGGAAAGGTCATAGTTTAATTTATCAGTGATGCTTCCACCTGAATTAATGTTTTCATAATGCGTGGCAAAGCTTCCTCCACCTGTGGTGATACTGGTTTTAATTTTTCCTTGGGATTTTTTAGTGATGATATTGACCACTCCGCCCATGGCCTCAGCACCATATAAAGAAGATGCAGGACCTTTTAAAACCTCAATACGCTCGACATTATTTTTTAATATGGAAGCGATATTTTCCGCACCTGCCGGACGCCCATCAATTAAAATCAGAGAATGTTTGGTAATACCGCTGAATTCCGGTCTGAAACCGCGAATGCTGATGCCGGAAAGAACGCCAGGATAGTCGATAACATCAACACTGCTGTTTTTTTTCAGTACCCTTGTAATATTTGTGTCTATAGTTGTTTCAATATCCAGAGGTTTGATCAGTTCCATAACAGAAGGGACTTCCTCTTTTTTAGTTTCTGACCGTGTGGCAGATACCACTATTTCGTCTATCTGTTCTATCTTAACTTTTTTTTTGTCCTGTTTTTTAGTTTCTATCTGATCCTCAGCCCATACAGGACCAAAGCACACCATGAGAATTAAAAATGTAAATACCCATTTAATGTAATGCTGTTTCATGTTAAATCCTTAATCTTTTAATGCATAAAAAAACCGGCCTGAAAAAAGCCGGTTTTTTTCCTGACCTATACCTAAAGTAATAACGTCAGCTGGGTATTTGGTCGTATTGGATTGGTGCTGTTCCGCGGCAGCTTTTTACACTTTTTTCAAAACTGGCAGGTTTTCTGGCTTCCCCTCTCTTTTAAGCAGCCTTCCCATTTCATTTTACATGAAAAAGTGGCATGTAATGCTCTAAAAAAGTTTCTGCTAAAAACAGCAGGCGGGGTTACAGCGGCGGGACCGCATTGGCTTTTCACCAATTTCCCTATTAAACCCGAAGGTGCCGGTTTATCGTATTTTGTCAACTGAAAAAATTATTTCATAATAGCTGCTTCCTTATGCATACGTTTGAAAAAACTAAAGATACCGTGTCTTTCTAATTGGTCAATTTGAATTTCGGTTTCCATTTGCTTACATCTTTTTGAGTCATCACATCCACTCGGCCGCCTTGAAATTCTTCCTTAATATCTCCCATTTGTTCTTCCATATCACCTTCAATTAAAAGTGCAGCCGATTTTACCTGTTCCAGTTTTTCATCGTCTGCTTCCCATAGTTCCCGCGAGTACGCCTCCAGAAGTCTCCGGGTGGTTTCCTCAAGAGCATATGGATTGACACTGCGCATCCATTCAAGGATTTCCGGATCATTCAGATACATATCCACAATCGTATCAAAAAGCCACTTGTCAACGGATTTTGTAGTTGCACTCAATTTAAACAAATTATTTACCTTGCTGGCAATGGACTGAACTCCCTGAAAACCAAGGGGTTTCATGTTTTCAAGCCATTTACGGTTAAAAAGTTTGGTACGGGCAGCACGCTCAATTTCATCTTTCATTTCCCGAATATCCAGATCATCGGTTTGACTAGTGTCGCCCCAATATAATTTGGGTGTTTTGCTTTGCCCGCTCAGGGCTTTACCGGTAAGGGCCATTCCCCCCTGAAAAACCGCAAAACCACCACAATCAAGTACATCATATTCAAGCGAAGATTGCTTCATATAAGAGATATCAATATTTTTTAACTGGCTTGCCAGCAATTTATGCGCCTCAAAACCATACGCATCAATTTCAGATTTTATTTTTGAAGATCCATAAGCATAACCGCCCCAATTGACGTAGGTTTCAGCCAGGTCTGTTTCATTTTTCCAGGCCGAGGCATCCAGGGCAAGTCCGATACCCAGTCCGTATGTTCCTGGGGCAGAAGAAAAGACGCGAAATGTGGCCATTCGTTCAATTGTTTTGGGAGGAAAGGTTTTTCCAAGTTCTTTGCTCAGCTCGTCTATTTTTCGGCGGGTATGTTTTAAAACAAAATTCGATTCCACGGGTTCATCAAGACTGCTGACCAGAACTACCGCCTCATCCATTAAATCACAAAAATTAGGAACCATATCCCTTAAAATGCCGCTGGTCTGGATGGTAACATCCACTCTTGGCCTTTTTAAGAAGGTTTCATTATCTAAATGAATCGTTAATGATTCTATTGGAATGATTTCCAGGCCATTAATACGTCCATTACCTTGCCAAACAGGTTTTACCCCAAGAAGATATAAAATCTGAGAAAAAACTTCCCCATCCGATTTGAACGCATCTGAGCTCCAGATGTTTATACCAATATTTTCCGGAAAATTTCCTTCTTCCTTATAATATTTGGCAAGGAGTTTATCAGTCATTATTTTTCCAATCTCCCATGCGGATTTGGTCGGCAGGGCGGAAATATCCACAGGATAAAAATTTCGGCCTGTGGGAAGGGTGTCAAGTTTGCCCTGATAAAATGATCCGCCCAGACCTGCTTCAAGAAACGATCCATTCAAGGAAGAAATCAGTGCCTCAATTTCATGTTGACTGGCATCAATTTTATCTACAATGGGCATACAAAATTTTCGAAAATCTTCATGCTCTCTGGACATTGTTTCTGATATTGATGGCGGATCATTAAACAAAATCGAATGGACATTGCAGCAAGCAGATTCAACATCATCGATCCGGCCTGGTATAACTGTTTTTAAATCAGGAATTGCACATGTATCAGACGGTTTATTGTTGAGATTATTAAAAAGCGTGAAAAGCATTTGACTTTTTTGGAAAGCATTCGGATTTTTTCCCAAAACATGCAGACCCATAGGCGATAAACTGTTGCGCAAGCGTCTGATTTTACGAGCCAGCATTTGAGTGAATTCGGTAAATTCAGTTGAATTGGAAGGCGCATCCCCAAGATTCAGGTCACTGATCAATGGCCTCATTTTTTCCTTAATTCGCTCCATTCTTCCGGATTCTTGCATCACGCATGCTTTCTGGTATTGGTTGAGATAATCATCAAGTTGCGCCATATCTTCATCTAAAGAAACAGGCAGATAGACCGGTGTAAGGTGATCAATGATTACCGCTCGTCCACGCCGCTTGGCCATTAGCCCCTCACCGGGAATATCCATGGCATAGACATAAAAATTGGGCAATGCGCCTAATGAAATATCAGGAAAACATTCACCTGACAAAGCCGCCCGTTTTCCTGGTAAATATTCGAGAGAGCCTTCTGCCCCAAAATGAATTATCGCATCAGAGGTGTTTTGTATATATTTGTAAGTGGCCAGCCAGTGGTGAGGTGGGGACAGATCGGGATCATGCAGAATGCGACAAACTTCCCCATTGCACTTGGCGCCATAGCATCCCCTTTTGGGCTGAACCATAATTTGAATATTACCTATTTTCAAACCGGTAATGATCAATTGCGACCCATTATTTTGTTCAAGTACCATTCCTTGACCAGGGAATTTCCCCCAATCCAGGATAACCTTGTCCCTGGATTTTTCAGGCAGAGTTTTAAAGTAGGTCAGATATTCTTCAGCCCCCATAGCATAAATAACACCGCCTTTACGGACAATTTCTTCCACAGTTGTCCAGCGGAACTCGGAAAATGCTTTTTTTTCAAAAATCATGGTTTTGATGTCATCACCAGATAAAGATGCTTTGCCAACGTCATACCCCTTTTTTTTCAAACTCTTCAATACCCGGGCAAGGCTGTTGAATGTATCCAGCCCCACTGCCGTTCCAACCGTTGACTCCACGCCTTTACAAGGGTTGTTGTGCAGCACAATTGTAATTTTTTTTTCGATATTCGGTTTTTTTCTCAGTTGTATCCAATTAAGTATACGCTTTACCAAGGTTTCAATTCGTTCTTGAACAGGGACAAAGCAATATGCACCAGACATAGCACCGGCCTTTGGATTGTCAACACATGCAACCATAGTCGGTTCAATGACTCCATTCATTTCCGGTTGAGAAAGTGCATATACAATGCTGTGGCTTTTTAGCCCTGCCGGGTCTTCAAGCCATTTAGCCGGTGTATGGGCATAACTTTTTATTAATTGAATCACCGGAACATTCAGCATTTTTAGCATCTGCGTGTCTTTTGGTGTACTTAAAAACCTGCCGGCAAGAAGATTTAACAAAATATCCGGACAGGTTTTATCATCACGAAAATAATGCATCCATGGATAACGTTTATCCGGATCAGCTGCGGGATTTAATACATTTTCAGTAAACACACAAACCGGAAGGATGCGGTGGGCTTCCAGCATGGCTATCAATGCATCAATTTCAGCTGTATTTCCTTCAATCAATTGATTGTAATAACAAATGATGCCTGCTTTGGATAAGGAATCGGACTGTCCTTTATGGATTTGATACCACTTGATATAGGCATTGCTGTCAATAAAAAAAGAATCGGCCTTTGGGTGATAGATTCCGTGGGTTTGAACCGCTTTTACGCCCTTATAAAAGATATCTTTTCCACTGAAAGCGGCAAGGCATTTCATCCCATTGTAAAAATTATCCACATGTGTTTTTTTTAGATATTTTTTAATGGTTAGTATCTGTTCTTCCGCATAAGTATTGAGGTCATTAGGACTTTCTACACCCATAAACATCCGGTGTTTTACTATATGGGCAGCATTTGTAATTTTTTGATAACCTGGAATACTTCTACTGATTTCACCGATAAAGACAATATCCTCATTTTCTCCTTTTAAAAGTTTTTCAAAGGCAGTATTTTTACCCTGATGAACTAAATGCAGCAAAATAGAATCTGTCAGCAACTTTTCGGATACACTGCGCCAGGTTTTTTTGGGGAACATGTGGGTATAAAAAAAGAAGATTTTTAAAAGTCTATTACCTTTATTCATTTCGTAACACCTTCAATTCGTTAACAAATGACTGCAAAAAAAAATCCCCGAATCGAAATAAATCGATCCGGGGATTACCCTTTTTTATCCATAGATCTTGCGGTTTGCTCTACTCCCATAGAATTCAAACCAATCACTCAGGCAGGTCTTCTGACTCTCGGATCACTCTATTTGCTGCGTCTTCCCATTTTGCTAAAATGAAACAGTGACATTATGCAGCGTTCGTCCCCGATTACAGCGGTGGGTCCGTTCCCGAATTTCACGGAATTCCCTATTATGCTTTTGGCACCTACGTGATTAAAGCTAATTTATGCTACAGTATAGCATAAAGCGTGTCAAGATTTTTTAAATTCGTTAGAATAGACAGTGTTTCATAAAGTTTTTTCTGAGCATTTTTTACCTTATTAAAGGATTTTTGGATAATGGGTTAAGCATGTAATTTATTAAATAAATATTTATTTTATGTACATATCATTTATATGACATGTTATCAAAAAATTATCTGCCAAATTGTGGCAGTGACAAAATTATGAAATCTGGATGGAACGCCCTTGGTACTTTAGCGTTACCGCTGCCAAAATATAGCCAAAATTATAGATTGTATAACTAAAACGTTCATGCTGAAATACCGCTGCAGAGCATATGAGCAGGGCATCAAGGAACAAGTTGTTGAAATGGTCATCAATGGTAGTGCTATTCGTGATACTGCAAAGGGTTCTCAAAATTAATAAAAATACAATTATGTATATATTATATAATTACCTCAGGGTGGTCAATTTTAGGTTGTAGAGGTGGTTCAATTTTAAGTTGTAAAAAACAAATTCGTATGGTATTTAAGTCAAATTCCAGTATATTTTGAGAAATCACTTGACAAAAGTAAAAAAAAGAATAAGTTGAAATTTTAAAAGGTTAAAATCATGAGAAACATTTTGGATATTATAAAGTGAAAATTGAGCTTAAGGGAATTGTTGTAATTGTTGGAAATTACGGAAGTGGGAAAACAGAAGTTTCAATTAATCTTGCTTTGCAAAGAAAAGGAGATGGATTAGATGTAAAGATTGCAGATCTTGATCTTGTAAATCCTTATTTCAGGACACGAGAGGCAAAAGATATTTTATCTGAATCAGGAATTGACGTAATATTACCTCCTGAAAATTACCTTCATTCTGATTTACCAATACTTAGTCCTGCTGTACAGGGAATGCTTCAAAAACCAAGTCAGTTTACTTTATTTGACGTTGGGGGGAATGATGTCGGTGCTACTGTTCTTGCAGCACTTGAAAAGCCATTTGAAGGAAAAACTATCCAGGTACTTCAGGTTGTTAATCCTTTCAGACCTTATACTGAAACAATTACAGGTTGCTTAAAGGTAAAAAGTGAAATAGAAGGTGCCTCAAAGCTTCAGATAACAGGTTTTATTTGCAATGCAAATTTGATTGATGAGACTTCTGCTGCTGATATTTATGAGGGATACAGGTTTGCAAAAGCATTGTCAGAGGAAAGTAGTTTGAAACTTGAATTCATAACGGTTTCAAATGAATTAATGAAAAAGGTTGATGTGAAAAAATTTGACTGTCCTGTTCTGGAAATATATAGACAGCTTGTTTTTCCATGGAACAGAAAAAAAGTATAATCCTTCAATTATACTTTGGTTTATTAGAATATACATGTGGTGCTGTTTACAATTTTGAATACACAGTATTTTTATAAAATAATTAAGTATCGTTGCAGAGATAGAGAATTAGGGCAATAGCTTGCATATGTGATTTGACTATATTAAGTTTGATTTTATCTTAATTTAAAAACCAAAATATTTTTCGACTTTTCAAGTAAAGCTGCTTTTGATTAGGCAGTTGCAGGTATTTTGAGATCTTTGAATTAGCTTAATAAATAAAAAATTATAATTATTTGATATTTATGATTTGGATATGTTACTATCACAACTTTGGATAAAAATTAGAAAATAAGATTTAGTATTTCTGGAGCTATCCATATCTTTAATCATTAGGGAGTTTTAATGTATGGCATATAATTATTTAATTGATATAGAAAGGTGCAAGGGGTGTGGGTTGTGTGTTAATGTGTGTCCCAAAAATGTTTTGATTATGTCTGATAAGGCAAATAAACAAGGCTATTTCCCTGCATGTCAGGAGCGCCCAGCTGATTGCGTTTATTGCACTACATGTTGTATAATGTGTCCTGATGTGGCGATAACTATTACAAAATATGTAGAAGATATGGAAAATAGATAAATTGTACTACACGGAGGAAAAGAATGGGCAAGATCTTAATGAAAGGTAATGAGGCGATTGGAGAGGCCGCAGTTAGAGCTGGATGCCGTAACTATTTTGCCTATCCAATTACCCCGCAATCAGAAATTGCTGAATATTTAGTAAAACGCATGCCAGAAGTAGATGGTATGTTTTTGCAAGGTGAGAGTGAAGTTGCGGTATCATATATGATTTTTGGAGCCTCAGGATGTGGTGCTAGAGTTATGACAACAACATCAAGTCCAGGTGCTAGTCTGATGGGTGAAGGAATCAGTTATATTGCTGGTGCACAGTGTCCCGCTGTTTTTGTTAACATTATGCGGGGTGGCCCTGGCCTTGGAGGAATTTTACCATCACAGGCAGATTATTTTCAGTCAACAAAAGGGGGGGGGCATGGTGACTATAAAATGCTTGTGCTAGCTCCTGCTGGTGTACAAGAAGCCGTTGAAATGGTTATGATGGCATTTCCCCTTGCTGAGAAGTATCGTAATCCTGTTTTAATTATAGGTGACGGATTGATCGGACAGATGATGGAGCCTATTGAGTTTTCTGAAAATTTGAGTTGTGAGCCTGCAAATAATGATGATTGGGCTACAAGTGGGATGGATACAAGGGAAAGCAGTACTCGAAATTTGGTTAAAACACTTTTTCTTGATCCTGAAGCTTTGAATGAACATAATTTGCTTCTAAAGAGAAAATATGATCAGATGAAACAAGAAGAGATCAGATATGACACCTATAATCTGGATTCAGACTATAAAGTTCTAATTGTAAGTTATGGTACTATGAGTCGTGTTTGCAGAACTGTAATTGATGATTTGAAAAAAGATGGGTTTGAAGTTGCCATGGTAAGACCTAAAACCTTGTTTCCATTTCCTGAAAGCATTATAAGCAAAGCAGCAGTAAAAGAAAGTTGCAAACTTGTTATTAGTGTTGAAATGAGTATGGGACAGATGGTTGAGGATGTGGATCGTTGTGTTCAAGGTAAACGTCCTGTTAAATGGTATGGGAAATGCGGTGGCGATATACCCACACCAGAAGAGGTAATTGAGGCAATTAGATCTTTAGCTAAATGATAAAAATATATGCTTTTTTATAATGTAAAAGTATGATTAACATTTTTTATGTAAAGACATAATATTATGGAGATCTTGCTTAAAAGCAAGGAGCTTTTATAATGGGAAAAACATTCAAAAAACCTGAGGCACTTTCTGATCAGCCAACGCATTATTGTCCGGGGTGTACCCATGGCGTTATTCATAGATTAGTGGCTGAAGTAATTGACGAGTTAGGTATAAGAGGCAGGACAGTTGGGATAGCACCTGTAGGTTGCGCTGTTCTGGCATATAATTATTTTACATTTGACTTTCAGGAGGCAGCTCACGGACGGGCTCCTGCAATGGCGACAGGTATAAAAAGAGCCCGCCCAGATTTGATGGTTTTTACTTATCAGGGAGATGGCGATCTTGCAAGTATAGGAATGGGAGAAATTGTTCACGCTGCGAATCGCGGAGAAAAATTTACAACAATTTTTGTTAATAACGCAATTTATGGAATGACCGGCGGTCAGATGGCGCCTACAACTTTAAAGGGACAAAGGGCATCTACAGCGCCATATGGTCGGGATATAGAATTAACAGGCATGCCAATTAGGATGGCTGAACTGCTTTCTTCGCTTGTTACTCCAGGGTATATAGCAAGACATACAGTAATAAAACCAAAATATATTGTAAAAGCAAAAAAATCCATAAAAAAGGCATTTACATATCAGCTTGAGAACCGATGTTTTAGTCTGGTAGAAATAGTCAGCACTTGTCCTGTAAACTGGGGACTTACCCCTGAAAAAGCTGTTGAATGGGCAGAAGATGCTATGCTTTCATATTATAAACTGGGTGAATACAAAACACCTGATATGTAAATTATGCTGTTTTACTGATATTTAGGAGGAAGTTAATGCGAAGCGAAGTGATGTTTGCAGGTTTTGGCGGTCAGGGAATTTTGCTGATGGGTAAAATTCTTGCTCATGCTGCCATGACTAAAGGTTTAGATGTTGTTTGGTCTCCTTCATATGGAGCTGAGATGCGTGGCGGAACAGCATATTGTACGGTCATTATAAGTGATAAAACCATTGGGGCACCGGTTGTACGAAATCCTGCACATCTTGTTGCCATGAACAGGCCTTCACTGGAAAAATTTTCGCCATTTGTGAAATCAAACGGTGTTGTTTTGATAAACAGCTCGCTTATTTCCATTGATTCCGGGCGTGATGATGTTGTTGAAATAAAAATTCCTGTTAATGACATTGCAAGTGATGTTGGCAGTGTTAAAGCCGCAAATATTGTAGCACTTGCAGCTTTTGTTGCTATCAGTAATATCATAGATTTTGAGGCTATAAGAGAGTCTGTTAAACAGGAGTTTATTGATGCTAATAAAGAAAAATTAATTCCATTAAACATGAAAGCATTAGATCAGGGAAAAAAAAATGCAATCAATAATAAACCAGACAATGTTAATATTAAATAAATCAGATATAAATCCTTGTTTCTGAGTTTTTTATAGTTTTGTTGGCCAAAGCTCTTGCCTGTGTCATAAAAAGAGTGCTTTCATGCTTTTTAAACATAAAAGTGCTAATGAATTTAAAAAAGAATTTATTAGCACTTCAGTTGTTTATTGTGAAATATTGTATGGTGGATAGTTAAAGCTTGATCCTGCAAATTAAAATGTTGGAAAATTTGTTTTCAAGCTTGCATGCAATTAAAATAGATGTTAACATTGTTTATAGATTTATTTGTTTTAAAAATTAATTTTACAAGTAAAAATGTATAATAACTTCTCAACAACCAACCAAAATAACTCCTTAAAAAATAAAAAGCCACTTCTAATTACTATAGATGGCCCCGCCGGTGCAGGAAAAACAACTATAGCACATACCCTTGCTAAACATCTCAGCTATAGATATTATGATACAGGTTCTCTTTACAGAGCTGTTTCCTATGAAGCAATTGCAGCAGGTATAACAATTGATGATCATTCAGAAGTTGAGCAGTTGTGTGAAAAGATAGATTTTAAATTTATCAATAGTGGAAATGGTCTGCGTTTATTGTCAAACAATTTAGACATTACAGATAAAATTAGAACAAAACGGATAACAATGATAGCTTCAGCTGTTTCAGCTATACCTGTTGTTCGCAAATGTTTGCTTGATTTTCAACGTGACTTGGGTTTGGGGAAAAAAGCGATTTTTGAAGGTCGTGATATGGGGACTGTAGTATTTCCAAATGCAGATATAAAATTTTATTTGGATGCATCTTGTGAAGTTAGAGCATTAAGGCGTTTCAATCAAATTTCATCAAGTAAAACACAACTATTGCATGAAGTTGAAAACGACATAAAAAAAAGGGATGCAAATGATACCACAAGAATGCTGGCTCCATTAAAACCTGCCCTTGATGCTGTTTGTATAGATTCCACGTCCCTTGCAATAAATGAGGTGATTGATACTATGCTGCTATACATCATAGATATGTGGGTTAATTAAACATAATGGCTATAGCTACTGCATATTCAAATAGTATTTATCTGACTTGTATTGGAAGCTGCAATGCCTATGAACGTGGACAAAATAGTTTATCTTTATCCATCTACATATTTTGGATTAAAGCAATTTTTGCCCGATTTCCAATTAAAAAATTCCAAAATAACTTGCTATGTTCGTATTTTATTACTTTCAATAAATATAAGATAGCTTCAAAGGTTTATTTTTGGACACTATTTTGTACGTTTTTTATAGATAATGATATAGTTTGTAATGTAAAATTAATATTTAAAAAAATCAAAATGTTTAATTGTTGCAGTTTTTATAAAAAATTGCTATTATCAGTTACTTTTTACCTTTATCATATTTAAGGTAGGTGGATAATAATTTTAGGGGGTATTTTGTTTACATGGAAAATATTTTAAAAGCCGATTCAACCAAACAGGTCGGTCAAAATGATTTGCAGGATGTACTGTTTGCAGGAAAGCCAGATTCGGAAAGTGAAAACCAAACAGGTTTGGAAAATGATGTACAAAATGGAAAAAATAAAGATACAGATCCTGCATCTTTATCAGATGATTCTATTTTAGAAGCAGAGAAATCGGAAGCAGAGAAATCGATTGAAGAAACAGATGATTATGATATGGATCATTTGATGGCCATGTACGAAGAGAGCTTCAAGCGTTTTTCAGAAGGAGAGCTTGTAACAGGAACAATTATTTCTATTGATAAGGACTATGTGCTTGTTGATATAGGATATAAATCAGAAGGTCAGATTTCCATTGATGAGTTTAGAGATGAAAATGGTGCTGTTGCAGCCGAAGTGAATGACATAGTTGAAGTTATGGTTGAATGGTGGGATGACGAGGAAGAAGTTGTAATCCTTTCTAAAGAAAAGGCAGCCAAGGTAAAAGTTTGGGATGCAATTAAAACAGCTTATGACAATGAAGAAATTGTGGAAGGTGTTATTACAAGTCGTGTAAAAGGCGGTTTTGCGGTTGATATCGGAGTTCAGGCGTTTTTACCTGGTTCCCAGGCAGGTTTACGTCCTATTCGTAATCTTGATGAAATGGTTGGACAGAACTTTGAATTTAAAGTTTTAAAATATAACAGAAAGCGCAGTAACATTGTCTTGTCAAGACGGGTTCTTTTGGAAGAGGAACGTGAGTCCCACAGGGCTGCCACCATGAGTGCAATTCAGGAAGGAAAAGTTATTGAAGGCGTTGTAAAAAATATTACAGAATATGGAATTTTTATTGACCTTGGTGGTGTTGATGGATTGTTGCATATTACTGATATATCATGGGGTAGAATAAAACATCCTTCAGAGCTTTTTACCATTGGTGATAGTGTCACAGTTAAGGTATTAAGTTTTGATATGGAAAAAGAGAGAGTATCTCTTGGTATGAAACAGTTGACGCCTGATCCGTGGACAGTAGCTATGGACAAGTATCCTGTTGGTACTAAAATAAACGGAAAGGTAGTCAGTTTAACTGACTACGGTGCATTTATCGAATTAGAACAAGGAGTTGAAGGATTAATTCATGTCTCAGAGATGTCCTGGACGCAAAAAATTCGACATCCTTCCAAAGTGGTTTCAATAGCTGAGATAGTTGAAGCTGTAGTGTTGGATATTAATGCAGAAAATAGACGCATTTCTTTAGGAATAAAGCAAATTGCTCCAAATCCATGGGATTTGATAAGTGAACAGTACCCTATTGGGACAACTATAGAAGGTAAAATTAAAAATATTACTGATTTCGGTCTTTTTGTCGGTATTGATGAAGGCATTGATGGACTTGTGCATATTTCTGATATTACCTGGACAAAACGCATTAAACACCCATCTGAATTATTTAAAAAAGGTGATGTAATACAAGCAATAGTGCTTGATATTGACAAGGATAATGAGAGATTTTCATTAGGTATTAAGCAATTACAGGATGATCCATGGAAGACTGTTGAACAGCGCTATGATGTGGGAAAAGAAATTTCAGGTAATATAACAAATATTACCGATTTTGGAGTTTTTGTTGAGTTGGAAGAGGGCGTTGAAGGGCTTGTCCATGTATCTGAAATAAGTAAAGAAAAAATTAAGACTCCGATTGGCCATTTCAATGTTGGTGACAACATAAAAGCCAAGGTTATGAATATCAATAGCGGAGAAAGAAGAATCGGTCTTTCAATAAAGCGGATTGAAATTGACGATGAGCAGGTTTTGCTCAGTGAGTATGTTAATAAAATGGGGCCTGCAACTTCATCATTTGGAGAGATTTTGCGTGAAAATCTTCAGGAAAAATTTAAGGAAGACAGTTAAAAGGAAGACAGTCAAATCGTAAAGCAAGTTTATATTTAAATAATAATTAAATTGGGATACTGTATGTTTTCACGTAGACATCCGTATTTGTTTTTTTTGTTGATTTTTTCATCCATAGCTGCTAGTACGCTGATATTTTTAACTATAGTTTTTCTAGGGGTATTTTCATCTGAACATTTTGGTATAGGCAACCTTGGAGGAGAGAAAGTAGGTGTAATACAAATAGATGGGATAATTGTGGATGCAAAAGGAGTAATTAGCAGTCTTAAACGTTTTCGTAACAATAAGTCAATAAAAGCGATAGTACTTAGGATCAACTCGCCTGGTGGTGGAGTGGGCCCTTCCCAGGAGATATTCAGAGAAGTTAGAAAGACTATTAAGCATAAAAAAGTAATTACCTCCATGGGTGCAATTGCTGCTTCTGGAGGATATTACATTGCTGCAGGAACAGATGGTATTATGGCTAATCCTGGAACAATAACAGGAAGTATAGGCGTAATAATGGGGTTTACAAATTATCAGAAACTTTTCGAAAAAATTGGACTGACACCTGTTGTTGTGAAAAGTGGTGAGTTTAAAGATATAGGTTCTCCTGCGCGAAAAATGACCATGAAAGAAAGCGAAATTCTTCATGATTTTGCAGACCAGATTCACAGACAGTTTATAAAGGATGTCGCTATGGGAAGGAAAATGGACATTAAAGCAGTTGAGACAATTGCAGATGGACGCATATTAACAGGAAATTATTCAAAAGAAATTGGACTTGTTGATCGTATTGGAAATTTTGAGGATGCTGTAGAATGGGCTGGGCGTCTAGGAGGAATTAAAGGCGAAGTTTTATTTGTGTACGATAGAGAGAAAAAATTTTCCATTATTAGTTTATTGTTTGGAAACCTAATGAAAGATATGATGAGAAGTTTTTCACAACAAAGCCTGAACCCAAGCTATTTATGTAATTTACTAGGTTTCGTGAATTAATAAAACCTGCATATTATTTTTATACAAAAAACCGCTTAAATAAAATTTAAGCGGTTTTTTTATTCAAAAAAGCTAATATTGCCTAAACCTTTACGAATAACTGTAGGATCATCATCAAGAAGTGATATAATACTAGAAGGTTGACCTGGTACAATACCTCCATCGATAACGATGTCTATTTCAGTATTGAAAAATTCGTTGATAAGAAGCGGATCGTGAAGAATATTTCCGTCTGGTTTTTTCGCACTTGTGTTGATAACCGGATGACCAAGTTCTTCTACTATCATTTGGCATATTATATTGTCAGGAACGCGAATTCCTGCGGTTTTTTGTTTTGTCATTATTATTTTCGGTACTAATTTAGATCCATCCAGGATAAAAGTATAAGGTCCAGGTAAAAGTCGTTTCATAGTCTTATATGCATAATTTGTAACTTTTGCATAATGGCTGATGTTTTTAAGTCCTGAACATATAAAACTTAAAGGCTTTTTGGGATTTCTTTGTTTCAATTTATATATTTTTTGAATAGCCTTTTTGTTCATAATGTCACATCCAATACCATAATAGGTATCAGTTGGATAGGCAATTATGCCCCCATTTTTTAAAACTTTAATTACCTTTTGTATTAATCTTAGTTGTGGATTTTTATTATTTATTTTAATTAGCATAATGAAGTTTTACTATTTTAATTGAATTCATACTATAAACACCTGTGATATTAATAGCATTGAAACAATGATTTAGTAAAGCATAATACTTTTAATTATTTTTTTTATTAAGCTCAATTGCTTTGGTTAATAAAAACATGGTAGATATAAAATAAAATATTGTCAAATATAGTACCATTTGCTATTTTTAAGAGTATCTTATACAATAAAAAAACTGCTAAAAATAAAAAACAGTGAAGCCCGCATAAAGATAATACTATAATTCTATTTTTTTTTGGAGGAATCCAATGAAATTAATGTCGCCTGAATCTGCATATTCATTTGATGACGTATTGTTAGTTCCAAGGTATTCTGACGTTTTGCCAAGTGATGTAGATGTAAGCACAAGGTTAACCAGAAACTTAAATTTAAATATTCCAATTGTCTCGGCCGCAATGGATACTGTTACAGAGGCCATGACCTCTATTTGCATTGCCCGTGAAGGAGGAATTGGCTTTATACACCGCAACATGTCCATAAAATCCCAATCCAAAGAAGTTGATAAGGTGAAAAAATCAGAAAGTGGAATGATTGTTGACCCTGTTACAATTCGTTCTGACCAGAAGATCCACGAGGTATTAAAGCTTATGGAACTGTACCGTATTTCAGGTGTACCTGTAGTAGAAGAGGATTGTTTGTTAGGTATAGTTACAAACAGAGATCTCAGATTTGAAACTTGTTTGGATAAAAAAATTTCTGAAGTAATGACAAAAGATAATCTGATTACAGTATCAGAAGGAATTTCATTAGAAAAGTCAAAAAAGCTGTTACATAAACATAGAATTGAAAAGCTTCTTGTTGTGGATAAAAAAGGTAAACTTACAGGTTTGATAACAATAAAGGATATTGAGAAGATTAAAAAATATCCTAATGCCTGTAAGGACAGACTTGGAAGACTTAGGGTTGGAGCATCAGTAGGAGTTGGCTCTGATATGATAGAACGTATTGAAGCTCTTTTAAAAGCAGGAGCTGATGTTATATTAATTGATACTGCCCACGGCCATTCAAAAAATGTAATTAAAGCGATAGAAAAGACAAAAGGCACTTTTCCAAATATTGAACTTATAGCAGGAAATGTTTGCACTGCATCAGGAGCTGAAGACCTTGCTAAAGCAGGAGCAGATGGTATCAAGGTAGGGGTTGGGCCTGGATCAATATGCACAACACGCATGGTGGCAGGTATTGGTGTACCGCAGATTACTGCAATCATGAATTGTAGCCCGGTATCAAAAAAAACAGGTATTCCGTTGATTGCAGACGGGGGTATCAAGTTTTCAGGTGATGTTACAAAGGCCATAGGTGCAGGTGCCAATGCCGTTATGATTGGTGGACTTTTTGCCGGAACAGAGGAAAGTCCTGGTGAGTTGATTTTATATCAGGGACGCAGTTATAAAGTTTACAGGGGTATGGGATCTGTGGAGGCTATGAAAAAAGGTAGTAAAGACAGGTATTATCAGGAGGAAGTTGTTGATGACACAAAGCTTGTGCCAGAAGGTATTGTGGGGCGGGTTCCATATACAGGATCGCTTTCGGCAAACATTTTTCAGCTGATAGGAGGTTTAAAATCAGGAATGGGATACGTGGGGTGTCAAAACCTGGAAGAACTAAGAGAAAATGCCAGGTTTATAAAGATAAGTGCTGCTGGTTTGCGTGAAAGTCATGTTCATGATGTAATTATTACAAAGGAAGCACCAAATTATAGGTTTGATTAGTTTATACTTGATGCCCAAGTTTTTCATTTCAGACAGGAATCCGGAAAATATTATTCATTAAATTTTACGAGATCTTACATTTTATAAAACCTAACTTGATCAAACAGTTTTATCGGATTATAGGAGAATAACATTTAAATGACAGATAAGATAGATAATTTTACTCATCTTCATCTTCATACACAATACAGCCTTCTAGATGGAGCAATTAAGATAGATTCTCTTATGAAAAGAGTTGCTGATTTTGGTATGAAGTCTGTTGCCATTACAGATCATGGCACAATGTTTGGTGTTCTTGAGTTTTATGAAAAGGCTGTTTATGCCGGGATTAAGCCTTTGATAGGCTGTGAATGTTATATAGCTCCCAGAAAACTTACCGATAAAACTACCCTTGACAGCAAAGGCCTTTCACATCTGGTACTTCTGGCTAAAAATAATGAAGGTTATCGTAATCTTTGCAAACTTGCAACTATTGCGCAGCTAGAAGGTTTTTATCATAAACCACGCATAGATAAGGACGTTTTAAAGTTTTACAGTAAGGGGCTTATTGCGCTTTCAGCATGTCTTCATGGTGAAATACCAAAGTTAATTCTTGAAAAAAAAGATAATGCAGCTGATGATCTGGCACGCATATATCTTGATATTTTCGGAGAAAATAATTTCTTCCTTGAACTGCAAAACAATGGTCTTGAAAAGCAGGAAACAGTAAATTCAAAACTTCTTGATATGAGCAAAAGGCTTTCCATCCCTCTTGTTGCAACAAACGATTGCCATTATTTGTCAAAAGAAGATGCATCTGCTCATGAACTTTTGTTGTGCATACAAACAGGCAAAACGATTAATTCACCTGATCGTTTTCGATTTGATACAGACCAGCTATATCTGAAATCAAGTAGTGAAATGTATGACTATTTTTCAAAATATCCCAAAGCATTAGAAAACACAGAGGTGATTGCAAAAAGATGCAATGTGGAATTTGATTTGTTATCAATGTCTGGTGGTGAATACCATTTTCCAAAGTTTGACGATATTTCATCAGATAATATTGATGAAAAATTTGAGATGAATGTAAGTAAAGGATACGAAAAAAGAATAAAGCATAGCAAACTTAATAATTCTAAATTCAAAGAAAATGTTTATCAGGAGAGGCTTGCATATGAGATTGATGTTATAAAAAATATGGGTTTTGCCGGATATTTTTTAATAGTTGCAGATATTATAAATTTTGCAAAAGAAAACAATGTCCCAGTAGGCCCAGGCAGAGGGTCTGCAGCAGGCAGTCTGGTCGCATATTCCATGGGAATAACAGATCTTGATCCAATTGAGCATGGTTTGATTTTTGAAAGGTTTTTAAATCCCGGTCGAAAAAGCATGCCAGATATTGATATTGATTTTTGTATAAATGGCAGAGAAAAGGTTTTTAAATATGTAGTTGAGCGATATGGGAACGGAGTTCAAGATGTAAACGCTGTTGTTGCACAGATTATTACATTTGGAAAATTAAAAGCAAAAGCTGTGATAAGAGATGTTGGCCGTGTTCTTGAGATACCGTTGCGCCAGGTGGATGTAATTGCCAAGATGGTTCCTGATGTTGTAAATATCAGCCTTGATGCTGCACTGGAAATGGAGCCTGAAATAAAAAAAATGGCAAAACAACAACCTGAAGTAGACAAGTTGATTAATGTTTGCCGTGTGCTTGAAGGCTTAACAAGACATGCATCGACTCATGCTGCAGGAGTCGTTATAGGCGATAAACCTTTGGTCGAGTACTTGCCTCTTTATAAAGGGAAGCATGGTGAAGTTGTTACCCAGTTTGACATGAAATATGTTGAACAAACAGGACTTGTGAAATTTGATTTTCTGGGACTTCGCAACCTTACTGTTATTGAAAGCACATTATCACTTATTGAAAAGCAAGGTAAAATTGTTCCTGATGTTTTAAAACTTGATTTTTTTGATGAAAAAACTTACAGATTACTCGGAAAAGGTGATACAACAGGAGTATTTCAGCTTGAAAGTTCTGGGATGAAAGATCTTTTAGTAAGACTGAAACCGGCCTGCTTTGATGATATTATCGCGCTTGTAGCACTATATAGACCAGGTCCGCTTAATAGTGGTATGGTTGATGATTTCGTTAAAAGAAAGCATGGAAAGCAGGCAGTTGAATATATTGTTCCTGAACTTGAAACAATCCTTAAGGAAACGTACGGAGTTATTGTTTATCAAGAACAGGTTATGAAAATAGCTGTGGAGCTTGCTGATTATTCCATGGCTGAAGCAGATGGCCTACGCAAGGCAATGGGGAAAAAAATTGCATCAATTATGGATGAGCATGAGAAACGGTTTTTGGAAGGCGCTGTAAAAAATAATATTCCCCTTAAAAAAGCAAGTCAGATATTTACATTGATGAAAGAATTCGGGCAGTATGGATTTAATAAATCCCATAGTGCCGCATATGCTCTTATTGCCTATCAGACTGCCTACCTCAAAGCTCATTTTTCTGTGGAATTTATGGCTGCATTGCTTACAAGTGAAATGAATTCTACAGGTAGTGTGGTTAAATATATATCGGAATGTAAAAGCCATAAAATTACTATTCTTCCACCAGATATTAATGAAAGTGATAAAGGGTTTGTTGTCTCAGGTTTAAATATAAGATTTGGTTTGGCTGCTGTAAAAAATGTTGGTGAAAGTGCAATAGAATCAATTTTAAGTGAAAGGAAAAAAAAATTCAGTTCTCTTTTTGAATTTTGTGAGCGTGTTGAACTTAAAAAGGTTAATAAGAAAGTAATTGAAGGCCTTATTAAATGTGGTGCTTTTGATTCATTTAACGTGTATAGAAGTAGATTGATGGCATCTGTGGAAGATGTAATCGCCCATGGACAAAGAGTGCAAAAAGAAAAGTCAGACAAACAGCTAAGGCTGTTTGATTTAGATGATTTTTCACATATGGCTAATTGTCCGGATTTTCCGGATATTGAAAAATGGGATGAAAAAGAAATGCTTGCTTTTGAAAAAGAGGCATTGGGATTTTATATTACAGGGCACCCATTAGATAAGTATGATAAAATTATACAAAAATATACAACTACAAACACAATCTCAATAAAAGAAGTAAATTGCGATACAGGGATCAGAATCAGTGGTATTGTGCTTGATAAGAAGATAATAAAGACAAAAAAAGGCGATCAAATGGCCTTTATTACAATTGAAGATCTGTATGGAGTTGTTGAAGTTATAATTTTTGCCTCTACCTTTGCATCTGTAAAAGATATTTTATGTGAGGATGTCCCCATTCTTATTCAGGGATATGTCCAAAAAGATGAAAAATCTGTAAAGATAATAGCAGACGATATTATTCCAATGGATAAAGCAGAAGAGATGTGGACAGAAAGTATTCATTTTATTTTTGATATAACAAAAGCAGACAAAGAGCATTTAATCAAGCTTCGTGATATATTGCAAAGGTATCCTGGCTCCTGCAAATCATACATTCATGTTTTTGACCCTGAAAAAATTGAAACGGTGATTGCTTTATCTGATAACTATAAATTACAGGCCGGAAAATTATTGACGCGGGAGGTTAACAGTTTATTTGGCTATGACGCTGTAGATATTGTGGGTAGTTCTGTACCATCACAAAAATTCACTTCAAATTCTGATAAAAGGAAATTCAGGTATGCTTGATGAAGAACTAAGTGTATATCCAATATTGTTAGCTGGCGGAACAGGCACCCGGCTTTGGCCGGTATCAAGGGATCAGCATCCAAAACAATTAGCAAGCCTTACTGGAAAAGATTCCCTTATTCAAAGTACTGTGAAAAGAATTGCATCCATACTTGATCCTAAAAACATTCGGGTTGTGTGCGGACAACAACATGTTAGTGAAATTGAGCGTCATATGAAAATGATTGGTGTTGATGCAGAAGGAAAAGTAATAGGTGAGCCCTGTGGGAGAAATACTGCTCCTGCAATTTTGCTTGGCGCATTAAATATTTTAAAGGAGGAAGATGATGCTATTTTAGGTATCTTTCCTGCAGATCATGTAATTAGAGATAAAGAAAATTTTTATAAACAAGTGGCTTCAGCAATTAAAATTGCTCAGCTTGGATATATAGTTACTTTTGGAATTAATCCCTTGTATCCTGAGACAGGTTACGGATATATTGAAGTTGATATAAAAAAAAAAATTGACAAAGCTTATGCATTAAAAAGATTTGTAGAAAAGCCAGATATGCAAACTGCACAAAAGTATTTAAAGGCAGGAAACTTTTTCTGGAACAGTGGGATGTTTGCAATTAAAGCTTCAGTTTTAATTCAGGAATTTAGAAAATATCAGAGGGAACTTATAGAAAAAATTACAAAAATAGTATTAAAAAATGATATTGTATCATTAGCTGATTATCAGCAGTTGTCAAATGTTTCGATTGATTATGCAATCATGGAAAAAACGGATAAGGGTGTTGTTTTACCATCTGATTTTGGCTGGAGCGATATTGGATCATGGAAATCACTTTATGATTTTTTTCAAAAAGATGAAAATGAAAATGTTATAAAAGGAGATGTGATTTCAGAAAATACAAGAAACTGTTTTATTATGGGGGATGACAGGCTTATCGCTACAAATGATTTAAATGGTGTGGCAGTGATTGATACTGCTGATTCTCTGTTTGTTTCAAGCCTTGACAGCAGCAGGGATGTGAAATCCATTGTGGCAATTCTTAGAGTAAAAAAGCGCGATGAATATAACGTTCATAAGGTTCAATATCATAGTTGGGGTAAGTCAGATGTTTTGGATAGAAAAGATAAGTATAGTATTGATAATATTTTTATCTATCCTTCAGCCGAGTTGCAGGTTGAACCAGATTTATCGTCTATAATACATTATGCTGTAATTGAAGGAAGTGTTCAAGTAACATATGAAGGTACTAAGGTAAACAATTTTAACAGGGGTGAAGCCTTGACAGTTTCAGGTGGTAATATTATAAAGTTTGTAAACACGGGAAGTACTGTTTTGCATATAACACAAATTATGGTGAAGGGGATAGAATTAACATATAAAGGGATAAAAGCAAGTTATGAAAGTACCGTTACTTGATCTTAAAAAACAGTATATATCAATTAGAGATGAGGTTCTTAAAGCTACTAAGCAGATATATGATAAACAGCAATTTGTACTAGGGCCTGAAGTTGAGCGTCTTGAAAAAGAAATCGCTGACTATTGCTCTGTTAAACATTCTGTAGGTGTTTCTTCAGGAACTGATGCTCTTATTATAGCACTTATGGCAGCTGGCATTGGTCAAGGTGATAGTGTAATTACTTCGGCATACACGTTTTTTGCAACAGCAGGTTCCATAGCGCGTATGGGTGCAAAACCAATTTTTGCTGACATTGATTCTGATACATATAATGTTTCTCCAGAAGGTATTGAAAATATAATAGAAAAAATGACAGATGCTGAACTGGAAAACCTTAAGGCTGTAATTCCAGTTCATCTTTTTGGGCAATGTTGTGAAATGGATTCTATTTTAAAAATTGCTAATAAGTATAATCTGATTGTCATTGAGGATGCAGCTCAGGCAATAGGTGCTGAATATAAGGGGAAAAGATCTGGATCCATGGGTGATTTTGGTTGTTTTTCTTTTTTTCCTTCAAAAAATTTAGGTGCATTTGGAGATGGTGGTATAGTAACTACAAATTCAGATAAAATGTATGATAAATTGTGTGCACTTAGGATACATGGGGCAATAGGTGATAGATATGATCATCAGATTATAGGAGGAAATTTTAGACTTGACGCGCTTCAGGCAGCTATTGTCTTAATAAAGCTTAGATATCTTGATACCTGGAGCAACGCCCGTCTTAGCAATGCTAATAAATATAGAAAGCTGTTTATAAATGCAGGAATGGAAGATATTATTAAACTTCCAGTGGAAAGGGAAAATCGACATGTCTATAATCAGTTTGTTATAAGAGTGAAGGAAAAAAGAGATAAACTCCATCTTTTTTTAAAAGATTATTCTATTGGGACCCAGATATATTATCCATCTCCTTTGCATCTGCTAAATTGTTTTTCATATTTAAATTATAATAAAGGTGATATGTCAGCGGCAGAAAGTGCATCCTTGAACACTCTGGCACTTCCAATATATCCTGAACTTACCTATGACCAGCTGGAATATGTTGTAGATAAAATAACTGAGTTTTTAAATAAATAAGCATGTTATAAAAAAAGATTATTTTAAATTTTTATATTTGATCTGTTTTATATAAAAAGGTTTAAAACAAAAAAGTAGATTCTAATATTATTGTGGGAGAATATGATGATTTACAGATGCATTTTTGTAGTTTTTACTCTTATTGCCATTTTGGGCTGCACCAGTCAGACAAAAAATATACCTGATAAGAATTTTGTTGTTTTTGAGACGTTAAAAAAACATCCTGAAGTTGTAATGGATATTTTGCGTGAGAACAAAGTTGTTTTATGGGAAATTGTTGATCAAGGCTTCAAGGTAAAGCGTAAAAAGGAACGCATAAAGCGCTTAAAAGCAGAGCTTGACAATCCACGAAAACCTGAAATAAAAGCTGGTAGAAATTTTTTAGGTAATTTAAATGCGCCAATTACAATAGTAGGTTATTCGGATTTCCATTGCTATTACTGTGCTAAAGCATCTGAGACAATTGAAACGCTGATTGAGAAATATCCTGAAAAAATAAGATTTTATTTTAAGCATTTACCATCAAAAGAGTTGTCATTGGAACTTGCTATGTATTTTGAGGCAATAGCAGAACAGGATTCTAAAAAAGCCTGGGATTTTCATTTTCTTGTTTTTGGAGATCAAAAGGCATTGAAAAATGATAAGAATATGGCGTTGAAAAAGATTTTGGATTTACTTGAGGTCGATCAAAATCAGTTGCAAAAAGATCTTGACAGTAAAGATATATCGGATTTGATTGCGCAAGATAAGCAGGAAGCAGAAAAATTTGGTTTTAATGGTACGCCTTCATTCCTTGTCAACGGTATCGCTCTGCTTGGGGCTGCTCCTTTGGAGGAGTTTGAAAAAATGATAAAAATAATTGAGGATAATAATAAAAACAAATAGCACGTCAAATCCTTTTGGGGAGGGTAGTGTGCTTGCTATTTTCCTTAAGCACATTACCTGTCAGATCAGTTTGTCTCAAAGTCAAGAAAATAATGGCTTGTCTATAGGAACCCTTTGATTTTTTTTTAAATTAACTATTTTTTCCTAAGTATGGGAAACAGTAAAATATTCCTGCCTGTATAAATTTTCAATACATAACTGCCTTGTATCGTTTCTAAAAATTTTTACCGAACTATTGGTAGAAAAAAAGAACAAAAAAATGTTGACAAATTAAACCTCATAGACGAAAATATGTGACAACCAAACATTTGTTAGAAATTGTGTTATCTCTTTAAGATTTTTAGCTCATTAGTTGTGGTTTTTCAGTGTGGTTAAGTGGATTTGTATAATAATCAGGCATGAGATAAATATTAATAAAACAATCAAACGTTAGGTATATTTATTTTATTTCTGACATGCTTTTAAGTTGTGGAATTTAATTATTTATTAACATAGTTTTATTTGAAACACTTTGCTGTTTTAGTTAATTGCAATATTATCTACTATTTATGAAAAATATTTAATTAATATTTACAATGGTTTTGTTATTTAATGTGTTTTTTAGTAAGGTATATAGAAGGAGCAGAAGTCAATATTATGAATAAGGTTTAGTTATATATAAGAGGGAATACAAATAAATTGCAAAAAAACTGTTTAGAAAAAATCATCTATCTTCGACACGTAGGAGAACAAGCGGTAGTATTGAGCATAAAAAGTTTTTTAAAACTGATATTATTTAGGTACTAAATTTGTCTGGTGTAGCTACAATCCAAATAAAATCAATTCCTTTGTAGATCCAGAGCAGATATAGTTAATCTTTCATAACCCTTGATATATAAGATAAATTACATTAATTGCACTACTATTGCCATGTGGTTTTTCATTGCAGATACCATTTTTATTCTACAAGGAGGATTATATGCAAAAAAAGGTTTTAGATGTATTTTTATTGAAAAATTTGTCCATTGCTTTTTTAATCAGTTTTTTGTTAATTTTTGGATCCTGTTCAAGTGGCGGAGGTGGGGAAGGAGGCCCTGTTGCCCAGAAAAACGAGCCTGAACCGGAATACAAATTATTTGAAATTTTTGATGATTATCCGGCTTTAAGAAGTTCTTTTGCCACAGTTGATAAAGGTAAATTTAACAAAACTCTGGCTGTTGCAACAAATGAAAATCTCACAGAAACAAAAAATATTTTTGATATAGCAGGGCGATTGCTTTTGCCTCATCCCGATAATGATAAGCCAGGTCCCAGTCAAACTCTTATAATAGATACTATCGGGTATCTAAACAGTATTTTAAATAGAATAATATATCAAGACAAATTTGATTTTGATCCCAAATTTGATTTGAATGGTGATTTTTCTGATAATTATTCAAAAAGTTTTTATTCCTATTTTGATAAATTATCAGAATCATTTGATCCTGATACTAATGATAAAATAAATTTGTCAAAACCGGTTATCGCTATAGTAAATAAAATAGCAGGTTATGTTACTGACAAATATCAGGGAAAAGAGCTCGAAGATACAGTTGCAGATGCTATCACATATCTGAAAAGTTATGATGATAAAGCAAAAGAAGAAACAGAAACCCAGGTGTTTGCAAAACTTTTGCTCCAGGCAAATAAAGAGATGCTCTTAGATAATAAAGGAAACCTTATAACAGATATAAATAAGGTTGAATATGCTGAAAATCTTGGGATAGGTAATAGCGCAAGGGGCGTTGATGCATTATTGTCGGGTGTGACTGATTTGTTAAAAAATGAATCAAACAGAAAGGTGGTATATGACCTTTTGCGTGAAACAGGTAATTTTTTTGCAGCTACATCCCAGGGAAAACCATTAAAGCAGGTTTTAAAGGAGGTGATTTATAATCTTGAATCATATATGACAAAAGGCGGCGCTGGATATGAGAACAACAGACAAGTTTATGATAGAGATGATGAGACAATCTATAGCAATAACTCGCTTGCTATGATTCAAAGAGAAGTTTTGCCGAGTGCTGTTGCCATTTTAATGAGAGCAGACAGAAGTCCGGTGCTGCATGATAAAAACGGTGATAAAACCTATTTTCTGGAACGGTTAATGAAAAACATGAGGGCTTTTGGATTTGATCCCAGGGATCCTGAACACATAGCTGCCCATTTAGAGGAATCTTTATATGATCTGATTCGTTTTGATACATGGGGAAGAGATAGAATCAACGATCCCAATGCATGGGATGCCTCTTTTATTGAAAGCGTTTTATTCATAGTACATGCAGCTGTAAGTCTTGGATGGACCGACGGAGGGAAAACAGGTGAAACAATAGGAAATGATCCAAATGCAAATCATGGGCATGGGGTACATGCTGGAACTCCTACTCTTAATGATTGCCTTTTCAGCCTCAAAACAAGCAAAGCGTTAGGATTATTAAGCCTTTATGATATGGTGTTTCATGAAGAGGCAAAAGATAACATTTTCAGATGCAAAAATTACTTTTCTATTGATGAAAAGGACAAATTTAAATTTTATTTTGATTCAAACTATTTTGCTTTAAATTTTGCAAGCGGATTTTGCGCAGGACAGTTAGGGGTTCCACAAGGAGGAAATCCCAACGGATATGATGGCGAAAAGTTAAACAGTTATCTTACCTACAAAGGCAATGGAATAGGAGATGCTGATGGAGGCCGCTGGTGCTTTGAACTAATAATCGATGCTGGTTTAAGAGGGGAAGGGCCTTATTATTCAACTGAAAAAGAAGTTATTGATGGAGATATACATACTTATTTGAGGCCTAGCGGTAAAATATATGCCAGAATACTTAAACAAGGTTCAAATCCTGAAACCGACTGGTTTTACAGCTATCCTGCAGATATTGGAGATACTGTTGATTCAGATATTATTGTAAAAAACAATAAAGTTGTAAGCAAAAAAGAGCTTGCAACTTTAAGGGATGGAGTTTATAAGGATTTTTATAAAGAGTATCTGGCCGGATTAAACAAATTTCCTGAAAAATATAAGAAAGAATCCCAGCGTGAAAACAGGTATTATGCATGTTGGAGAGGTGATTACCTTCTGACATCTTATACACCTCTTTTTGACAGTAAAGAAAAATATTGTACACCAAACGATATGAGCGGTAAGGCACAAGGGCCTGATTATCTGGAACTGGCTGAAATAATACCTGAAAAAAGCATAGATCGTGAATGCAAAAATAATGATGAATCTTTTTTTAGAAATGTGCATTATGTACTGACAGAAAAAAGAGTTGCTCTTGGTATACCGCTTTATATCAAGCTTGATTTAAAAACCATACTGGAAAGTTTTGGTGTATATGTTCCCAGATATTTGGATATTGAAATTGCAAATGTTCCTGCAATGCTTGTAGCTCAGGCAAATGGTCTTTCCGGAGTTTTGCAGTTGAAAAAGGTAAACAGCACCATAGAATTTTCAGCAAATGGCAATAATGCATGGGCAAAGAAAAGAGATCCTGATGATCCAGATATGTTTTGGTACAAAGATTCTAAATTGCCAGGTGATTATCGTCTTAAAGCTGTTTTGCCTGATGAAATTATTGGAGGAGGGCTTAAAGGCTTGGTGGATCAAGCAGTACATATTGTACTTGGAGTTAAATCTTTAAAAGATTTTGTACTTGCACTTGTCTGGGATGATGTTTTAAATGATGGTACACTTATACCAGCAGTTGCAGATCATAATAGTGAGCAGATAATCCGTATGTATACGCCTCGCAATCAGGAAGGCCCGGATTACGGTTCCAGTGGAGAAAACCCTTTGAGAAATGAAGGTGACTGGTTAATGGGGTCAAGGAAAGGCAAGCTAAAGGCAGGTAAGCGTGCCTGGGGGTTTGATGCTGTTGAAAATGATGCTACCTGGAAAAACAGAAATGGTATAACTTTGCTTCTTACCATATTTATTCAAGCATTACTTGATGTCACAGAATATGATCCCAAAGCTCATGATCCTACTAAAGCAAGTTCAGGTATTGTTAAAAACCCAATTCAGGTTTTAACAGATGGTGTGATTAGTCATTTATCGGCTGTAATGGCCTATTACCAAAAAGAGCATGAAAATAGTTTGTATCCGCGCGAATGGAATTATCGGATATTGGGAACCAATATAAAAACAAAAAGCTATGGCAGCGATTACAAAAAAGGATATATGCTGGCAAGAAGCTGCGATGTAATCGGTAGAGATCCTTTTTCTCCTGTTGGGGGATGGGTGGAAAGAGAATTTTTCAGACCTGCAAAAAACAAATATCTTCTTAACATAATATCTGATTCTGACCAGTTTTCTGTAAATCATAGCAGGTGCGATAGTGTATTACCATTGCTTGTGGAATATGATGCACCAAATAATTATACTACAGGCGTTGAAAACAAAACAAATACCAGAATTTTAACGCAACTGTTTAAACTTTTGTATATTCTTGGCGACAAAAAATATGATGACCCAAAAATAATAGATTATAATGATCCTGATTTTGATAAAAGCTATGAAAACTGGGGAACAAGAAGAAAGATATTATATGGAATTGAACAGATAATATCAATTGCAAAACCTTTAAAAGGTGAGGCAACAAAATTTAATGCTGTAAATGTCAAAAGAATGAAATATCCTGACTGGATGTTTTCAGACTACGGCATAAGAGCATGTGATATAAACACTGAAGATGATCCTTTAATTGGACTATCTCAGTATCCTGATAACAGACCAAATCCTTCCGATTGGGATAATTTTAACAAATTTATTGACGCTTTAGGGGCTTTTCTAAGCAGCAGTGGCCCTTGTGGAAATAAATATAATATTATGGAAAATCTTATTGATATTATTGATATACTTTTAACAAGTGTTGAGATAACAGATGATGATATTAAAGGATTGCGCCATACTCTGGGAATTGTATTGACAAAATATAATGCTGATAAGTCCATATGGGAATATCCTGATGAGTTATCTGACGTAATTATAAAGATCTTGCCGGATGCACTTGAAGTTTTTAAAGGCAATTATAAAGATCTGCTTGTATTTATAAATTCGCTTTTAAAAAATGAGGGTTTTCTTGAATATTTTGTTCATGCTCTTGACTCTTCAAGTAACATAGAAGAGATAATAAAGCAGCTATCTAAGAAAACTGTAACAATAAATAGAAAATATGTGGGATCCAAGGTAGTTGTAACAACAAAAAAGATATTTCCTGGATTTTTGTGCTCAGACCTTGTTTCAAAGCATAATTCTTCATTATGGAAAGGTTTGGCTGAGCTTTTGGAAGATTTTTCCATTTTAATCGATGATACAAAAAAAGCAGGTATAAAATTAACTCCGGAAGAGCTTCCAACTGCAAAAAATGATAAATAACTAATTGAGACTAATTGTCTGAAATTTATCAGAATAAAATACTACCAGCTATTTTTTTAAAGTGTTAAATAGCTTTTTTGTGCAGTAACTGTGTGTCTGAACGAAAAAGGCTGTTTTCGTTCAGACATTAACTGATAGATATTTCGTAAGCTCAAACTGATTTCAGAGTTTTAGATTGGTTTATCTCCAAATCCATGAAATATTTGTATATACTAAGAGGTCTTTTTTAATTGTTTACAGTCAGCGAAGAATGTCGATAGGCTGTTACAGAACTAAATACTAACCAAATTGCAGATTATTTTATAAACGCCAACTATTTATGTTTAATTTTTTTAAAATTAAACATAAATGTAAAAATAATATGAATTGAGCATAAAAAATAAATGGTATTGTCCATAGACTTTATTTTATAAATCAAATTGTAACTAACTGAAAAAATATCAAATTATTGTTATTTTCTATTGCATTTTTAATACGATAAATGCTATAAATCTTCTATATATTAAGGAGGATTTTATGCCCAAATTCAAAACCGGTGAGTCAAGAAATCAAATGGTGTTATTTCCTGAAACCATTAATGAATATATTCCCGAAGGCCATCAGCCCTTTCAAGGTAGTACTTCAATATCACCTTCAAAATGTGTTATAAGATATAAAATAATAATATTTTTTGGAGGAATAATATGCTAAAACCCTATATTTGAAAAATTTGTTGAGAAAAGTCCTGTATCAGTTATAGCAAGAGGTATAATGGAACGTGTATTGAACCTATAGCAATTGGATGACTGGTTTGAACAAACTGCAGAAAAACAATACACAAAAGAATTATTATTCTCAACAGTTTTTGATATTATAAGTCAGGTCGTTTCCGGCAGTAAAGCTTCTGTGCACTTGGCCTGCCAAGCATCGAAAGAAGATATCTGTGTATCAATAACGTCAGTATATAACAAACTTAATGGTCTCGAAGTAAATACATCGGCAGAACTTGTTAG
>Ga0209345_10000724_pt1 | contig 42259 bp, 43 predicted proteins | sample Cruoilmetagenom7_FD_187294 | JGI IMG/M metagenome (GOLD analysis project Ga0209345, IMG submission 187294) | Oil polluted marine microbial communities from Coal Oil Point, Santa Barbara, California, USA - Sample 7 (SPAdes) (version 2) | ecosystem: Environmental > Aquatic > Marine > Oil seeps ...
ACTGTCAATCCGCTCCAAATTAGCTATTATATCATCCCGAAGAAAAAAATGCTCTTCCGCTTCAGGTATAGTGCATGAAATATCAAAACTGCCCATGCTCGTTGTATCCCCCTTTCAATGCTCAAAACCTGCAAAAAACCTGATCATGTTTCTTTACAAAAACTCACTCATTCGAAAAATAGTTTATTAAATCTCTAAAATATTTCTTGCGTTTACTCTCGCCGTTAGTCTTCACCCTTTTACAGTATTGTGACTATGCATATTCCAAATGCCCCGGTCTTAGTGTTTGTAAAGACGGTTATTCCTTTACGGATCCTTATTTATTTTCTGTAACATCTCTTCCAAGGATCTTTCTTACAGACCAAGTAATCTCTTATGGCCTCTTTTAATGTATTCGAGGCAAGAAGGGCGCAGTGCTCGTTATCCTCGGGGAGACCTCCCAATGCATCGAGGACAACTTCCTGGCTTATCTCCATTGCTTCCCTGATGTCCTTTCCAGTGCTCAGGTCCGCCGCCATACTCCCTGACGCAATTGAAGTCCCACACCCATCCGTCATGAATGTTGCATCCATTATGATGTCGTTTTTGATCTTTAAAGATATCTCCATGGTGTCTCCACATGGACCGGTTATACATCCCAATCCGTCAGGATCTTCCATTTTTCCAATATTCTTAGGGTGTAACCATCTATTAACAACCTCTTCTGATAATGTAGCCTTGGCATCCTCTATAATCGATGTCTGTATCTCTTCAACCATTCTGTCCAAGTCAGACGTGTCTTCGCAAGCCATACCTAAATATTTCTCCTCTCCTGCCTCTTGTATGTTTCCTTGATACCTCAACCTCTCCTACAACCACCGCCACCACCGGAACAAGGAGGGCTATCGCAGCGTTCTTGTGCCCCGCAGCATGTTGTTCCAGTATGGCGGGCGCTGTCCGTGGAAATGAAGGATGATGCGGAAATCAATTTTTGCAGATTATAACTCCCACAGTTTTTACAGAACGGAAGATCGCCATGAGAACCAACGCCTGTCAGTATTTCTGAAACGTAACCACATTGATTGCAACGGTATTCATAGATTGGCATGATAACCACTCCTCTAATTTTCGTTCAAGAGAAGATTTAATTCCTCTGCCATCCGATGGTCAGTAACGACCATTTCCAGGCCTTTCACTTCTTCTATCCCTTTGACCGCCTCTTGAACCTTGAAGGCCAAAGAAAAAACCAGGGGGCATACGGGAGAGGAGGGTCGGAATGTGAAACTCACCTCACCTTGCGTGGTAACCGTCAAGTCCCTGATCAACCCCATGCTCACCACATCCAATGTAGTTTCGGGGTCTTTCACCTTCCTCAGTCTTTCAATGACCTTATCTCTTAACCACATTTCCAAGTCCGGCCTCCACCCTTGTCCACATATTCTTCACTATCTCAGTTACAACCCCTGAGTCATACTCCGTTACTGTCTGACCCTCCACCATTGCCCGGGTTACAACCGGGTCATAAGGGATCTCCCCTACTACCTCAATGTTGTTATCCTGGCAGTATTTTTTTATCTTTTGAGTATTTTCCGGGTTTATGTCGAACTTATTTACACAGACCATTGCCGGAACACCAAAATGATCGGCCACACCCAGTACCCTTTCCAGATCGTGAATGCCTGAGAGTGTGGGCTCAGTGACTGCCAAAACAAGATCCACGCCTGAGATAGCAGCGATAACGGGGCAACCTATACCCGGAGGGCCATCTATAATAATCAAATCCCTGTTTTCTTTTTCTGCTATTAACTTCGCCTGTTGCCTCACCAGAGAGACCAGTTTTCCCGAGTTCTCCTCTGCGATCCCCAGCTTGGCATACACCATGGGCCCAAACCGTGTATCCGATATAAACCAATGCCCCGAGAACTTCTTTTCCATATTTATGGCCTCGTTCGGGCATGCATGCATACAAAGCCCACATCCTTCACAAGAGATGGGATCTATCACAAAATCAATGATGGCATCAAAGCGACAGACCTCCATACAGATGCCACATTCGTCACATTTATCCTTGTCCATAACAGGAGCGCGTCCCCCGTAAAAGGATTCTTTCTTTTTTATGTGTGGCGTTAAGATCAAGTGAAGATCGGCTGCATCCACATCACCGTCTGCTACAACCTGGTTCTCGGCAAGCGCTGCAAAAGCCCCTGTCATGGTGGTCTTGCCTGTACCCCCCTTGCCACTGATCACGGTTAATTGTTTCACCCATTGTCCTCCTGAAGTCTTTTTTCTATCCGATTGTAGAGGTCTTGGAACCTATTTTTGTATTCAGGCATCTCTTCCACGAACGGAATCCCTTTAGAATAGGCCTTGGCTATGTTTCTGTCCATCGGTATATCCATTAAAACCGGAATACCTTCATCTTCACAATACTGCCAGACCTTACTGTCGCCAATATCAGCGCAGTTAACAACGACCCCTAGAGGGATATTCAGTTTTTGCACCATCTTCACAGCGAGCCTCAGATCATTCAACCCAAATGGCGTAGGCTCAGTAACCAAAAGGCAAAAATCGCTCCCTCTCACAGCCTCCACCACAGGGCACGAAGTGCCAGGTGAAGAATCGATAATCACTGTCTTTCCGTTATTTATGAACTTTTTTTCCGTGCGGATCAACGGGGGCGCCATCGGTTCCCCCACATTTAAAAGACCATGAATAAAATCAATGCCTCCGGCTTTTCCCTTCTCGATCCCCCCGATCTCTCTCTCCACCTCTTCTATAGCATTCTCCGGGCAAATATATAAACACCCTCCGCAACCATGACAGAGTTCAGGAAAGAAGAGCACTTTTTCCTTTATTACCACGATAGCGTTGAACTCACAGACCTCGGCACATTTGCCACAATAAGTGCACCTGGATTTGTCCACCTGAGGGACTGGAATACCTACAGAGATTCTCTCTTGTATTTGGGGCCTTAAGAAAATATGTCCGTTCGGTTCTTCCACATCGCAGTCCATGTACTGGACACCTTCATCTTCTATTGACAGGGCAAGGTTGATCGCTATGGTTGTCTTGCCGGTCCCTCCTTTGCCACTCGATATTGATAGAATCATAACTGCGTATCCTCGACTGATAGGCTAAAAAACTCTCTATTCGGACTCCCTTATCCCCTTGTCATAGCTGTGCTGCATTTTGGGCAGCTTATTTGGTAGCATGGAGATCCTACCTGATGGGGGACAGTATTTCCGCAATTAGGACAAACGCACTCTCCACCAGAACCGGCGCCTGGCCTGTTTCCACCCATCCGGCCCCCACCCCTGCCTCCGCCTCCTCTACCCATACCTCTTCCCGTACCCGGACCGCCTCCTCCAGGAGGCCCCGTTCCGTCTCCTCTTGGCATCTTTCTTCCTCCTCTATAATTGATGCCCATCCATAAATAAAATCAGGGCAATAAATTAACTTATAATGTATCGTCTTTTTTCTGGAGGACTTTTTTTACGTCCGAAATCCCTGTATTTCGCTTTTCGGTAACAGGATTCCCCCCTCCCTCCAGTTTATCTATCCGTTCCATAATGTTGTCCAATCGGGATCTGAGTGTCTGAGACTCTTCCTTCAAGGCCTTAATTTCCCCTTCCTTCGTTGACTGAACAGGCCCAGTTCCCATACCTCTTCCCATCCCCATACCAGGTCTTGAACCCTGACCTGAAGGTGATGCGGCTCCTCCTCCCATACCAAAATGTGCTTTTACAGAAGGCCCTGAGGTAGAAGGCCGTAACTTTCCGCTTTTGTAGTCTTCCACTGCTTCCCTGACCTTGCCTGCAGCCCCTGTAACGATACTTATGCCTGTGGCCGCCAATGTATCAAATGCATTCGGTCCTACATTGCCGGTAAGGACAACCTCTACCCCTTTATTGGCTACAAACTGGGCGGCCTGTATCCCTGCCCCGCCAGAAGCAGAAATGCTGGCATTATCTGCGGATTCATGTTCCATGGTATCTGAATCGACGATAGTAAAGTACTGGCACCGACCAAATCGAGGATCAACCTCTGCATCTAAACCCTGACCCGTGGCAGTAACGCATATCTTCATCTAACCCCCCCCTTTAAATTATATTTACTCATGGGATCGACCTCAAATAGCCTACGAAAACATTATCGGTCTTCCCTCTCCAATTCACCAAGTCGACCTTCAATATAATTCAATTCTTCCTGCAACATATGAACTCGATTTCTCAAAAACGCTACCTCATCCACCGGGGTCACTGGAGGTCCATAGGGCGACATCCCTGCGCCGGGATGGAAAGGCATCTGCTGCCCAAACCCTCCAGGTGGGTTAGGGGATACCTCTCCCATGCCACTATAAGGAGGATAAGGAGGGGGCCAACCTCCAAACATAGGATAGACCGGCCATGCATAAGGTCCCCATGGAGGGCACCAACCCCTGTGGGAATAAAATCCATAACACATCTTTTTCTCCTCTCTTCATAGCATTTAACGGCAAAGGGATGTGGTCATGGCATCTTAGTTGTGCCTTCCTATGAATACCCTTTCAAAGGAAGGCACAAGTTTTACCAGCCAAATCCTCTACCCATGCCTCTACCTCTACCTCTGCCTCTACCCATACCACATCCTCTGCCCCATCCAAAACCGCCGTAGGGATAAGCCTGGTGCGGCGTATTAGGATACCTCCCGTAAGGATAGTCCTGGTACGGAGCATTAGGATACCTCCCGTAAGGGTATCCTCCGTACGAAGCTTCCGATCCGTAAGGCCCCGCGTAAGGGTTCCCCATATAAGGATCCCCCATTCCCACAGAGCTGGGGTTACAATATCCCCTTCCGCCCCCGGTCATAGGGCCGCGTCCTCTTGGTCCTGTACCATCAAATCCCGGCATAGTTCTCACCTCCTTTCAATGGTCACATATATTAGATCCAGTCATTAACCTGTCATTGACGAAATCCTCCAGTACCTGATCTATCAAGCCTGAGGCCCCCGTAATGACAATGATACCCTTTTCGTCAAACAACCCCTGGGCCCTCCCTCCCATCCCTCCGGCAATGACACAGTCCACCCCCTTTCCTCCCAGGAAGGCAGGTAAAACACCAGGCTCATGGGGTGGAGCATCTATTAGGGCCTTGGTTATTACCCGCCCATCCTCTATCTCCGCAATGGTATAAACTCCACAATGGCCAAAATGCTGGGCAACCATGTTGCCTTCTGTAGCAACAGCTACTTTCATCCTAAATACCTCCTCTTATCAACGGTTTTTACCCTTCAACATCTCCTTTACCTTATAGATTCCAGTGGTCCCTCCCTCGATCATTCCAGATTTTGATCGAGAATTGTTTCCAAACTCCTCACATTTTTTGCCAATCTCAACAAAGGCCTTTGTTGCCATGGAATCCGGAAGACTCTCCACAAAAGGCAGACCCATGTCGGATTTCTCAACAATTTCCGTGTCGAAGACAATCCTTCCGAGAAACGGAACATTGAGGTCTAGCGCTGCTCTCTCTCCTCCTCCTACCTTAAAGAGGTCGATAGATTTTCCACAGTGAGGACAAGAGAACCCGCTCATATTCTCAACGATTCCCACCACGGGGATTTTCAGCATCCGGCTGAAGCTCACCGCTTTCCTGGAATCAAGGAGAGCAACATCCTGAGGAGTGGTTACAATAATAGCACCATCCACATCATTGATCAACTGAGCGATACTCAGGGGTTCATCGCCTGTTCCGGGCGGGAGATCGACGATCAGATAATCGAGATCACCCCACAACACCTCGCTCAAGAACTGTTTAAAAGCCGTATGCTTGAGTGGACCCCGCCAGACAACCGGGCTATCCGGATCATTCAGCAGGAATGCCATACTGACCACCTTGAGGTTCGGATATAGTAAAACCGGTTCTATCCCGTCAGGCGATCCATCGAGTTTCCCAGAATCCAACCCCAACATCTTGGGGATATTTGGTCCGTGTACGTCCGCATCGAGAAGTCCTACTTGACGACCATTCTTGGCCAAGACAACTGCTAAATTAGCGGCGACCGTGCTCTTGCCTACCCCTCCTTTTCCACTCATCACCATAAACTTGTGCCTTATCTTCCCCATGGTTTTTCTCAGTAATTCCTTCGAATGAGCTTCTTTCTCGTCTTCCGAGCAACTACCTTGTTGGCCACAGGTTTCACAGGTAGCATCCTTATCGCAACTCTCTTGACTCATACTGCCTCCTATCATTCATTTATTCTTATCGCCCATCATCCATGGCGGCCCAAAGAATCCATCCTGATTTCTTTTGAAACCCCTTCGTTTCCTTCCACACAGCCTAAAGCCCGGCTGTAGTTTTCCGTTTAGAAAAAGATTTAAAGCATCATTGGCTTCACCTGCGATCTCGGAAATAATCGATATGCCCAGATCCTCAAGCTGGCGGTGACAAAACCCATCTATCCCCCCACAGATAAGAGTGTCAACCCCAAGGGAAGAAAGCTGATTAAACCATTGAGAAAGCGCCAGGCCAGCCATAGATATAGTTTTATGGGAGACGACCTCTCTGTTTTCTATAGTCAATATCCACATTTCCGGGGAGAAACCAAAGCGGGGAGAAATCCAAACGCCGAAAAGGGGAATAGCAACCCTCATCTTCCACCTCCATACATGCAACACATTAAAACTAAGTTGCAAAAAGTATGCCATCAGAAAGCAATTGTTGATATATTTTATAAACCATTAATTAATTTATGTTATTGGGATTAGTTATTGGGGAGAAGGGACGGATGTTGTTGTGTTTAGATGCACCAACGCAACATGTTGCACGAAATGGTTTCGCTAATGCAACGCTTGTTTCTGGACTCTTTGTCGGGCTAAAGTCCGTACTTCTTTATCTTCCTCCAGAGGGTGGAACGGTTAACCCCCAGTTCCTTAGCAGTTGCCAATCTGCTGCCCTTGTGCTTTTCCAGTGTTTTTTGGATTAATTCGGCCTCAGCACTTTTTAGCGGGTGAGTCAGAGTTTCAGCGTTTGAGGTTCCCTTATCATTAAAACCCTGAGCAAACTCCGCCGGAAGGTGTCTAATCTCAATGATACTATCCTTACAAAGGACAAATGCATGTTCTATAATATTTTCCAACTCTCTTATGTTGCCCGGGAAATCATAAATCATAAGAAGTACCATAACATCATCGGAAACTCCGATAATGTTCTTTCCTTTCTTTAAATTGAATTTGCGTATAAAATTTTCTATTAGTAGGGGAACATCTTCTCTCCGTTTGTTCAGAGGAGGAAGTTCGATCTTCACTACATTGAGTCTATAGAAGAGGTCCTCCCTAAATCTTCCGGTTTTTACCAGGTTGGAGAGATCCTTGTTGGTGGCTGTTACTATCCTAACATCGGCATTCTTTGAGGTTATCCCTCCCAAAGGTTCATACTGTCTCTCCTGCAAAATTCGAAGGAGCTTTACCTGAAGGGCCTTGGACATATCGCCTATCTCGTCCAAGAGTATGGTACCACCTTCTGCCAGTGCGAATCGGCCAGGTTTATCCTTCTTGGCATCCGTAAATGCCCCTTTAACATAGCCAAAAAGCTCAGACTCAAGAAGGGTGTCCGGGAGGGCTCCACAGTTCACCTTGATATAAGGGTGGTTTTTTCGGTGGCTCAGGTTATGGATAGCACTAGCAAAGAGCTCCTTGCCGGAACCGCTAGGTCCCTTGATGAGGACGGTGGAGTCACTTTCGGCAATATCCGGAAGGATGCGGAAAATATCCTGAATGTGATGATTTTTGCTGATAATGTCTTCCAGAGAATACTGCTTGTATATCTCCTTCCTCAATTCTTCTACCACAGAAAGGTCTCTGAAGGTCTCCACCGCCCCGACTACGTCCCCGTTCTCGTCTTTGAGTACAGCCGTACTTATACTGACCGGAACCTCTTTCCCCTCTTTATTTAAGATGTTGACCGGCATATTGACAATCGATTTGCCTGTCTTTGAGGTCTGTCTAAGGGCACAGTCGGTTTGGCAGATATTTGTTCTGAAGATATTGAAACAATAATGCCCGATAGCCTCTTTTCTGCTAAAGCCTGTTATCTCTTCTGCCGCTCGATTAAACGAGGTAATCTCCTCTTCTTCGTTGATGGTGAAGACCCCATCAGCGATACTATCGAGGATGATATTGAAAAAGGAGGTCTCCTTATTTGTGTTCATGGCTTATTCTCTACCCCACAACCGTGCATAACTACCCTTCCGGATCCTCCATACAGTTAATGGCCCAAAGCAGCTCTTTTCACCGTCCCTTAACCATCTCCCTTTATTCATGATCGCGCTCAAAGGACAATCTGATGATCAAAATTGCCTTTTCTCTAGTCCCACGTTATTTCAAGGGTTTTGAGCTTCTCTATCTATTCTCTCCTTCACCAAATCAATTATATCTGCGATTGTGTCCGACATTTCATGTATATCGATAAAGATAACACCATACAGTGACCCAATCACCAGCCAAAATACTATGGAGAACGTCAGGTCAGGCAAAACACCCCAAAAAAAGTTGGAGCTTGATCGATCATCCGGTTCCTCAGAAACAGGGGTCTTCGAAACAGCATTATTTATTTTCCTAAAGCCTACTGCATAAAACTTGATGGCCATATCCAATTTATCCTGGGCTTTTCCCATATCCGACCCGCTAAACGATGATACTACAACATTCCACATAAAACTTATAATATTCCGAGTGAGTAGCGGAAGCCAGAAAAAAATGCCGCCAAATAACCAGCATACTAGAACAAACAATCGTACAACTTCCCTGACGGCTACAACAAACCATTTCTCAACTACCACGTCCACACGCTCAATATCCTTGTCTCCGCTCATATAGCACCCTCCTTCTTGTCCTCATGCGACAGCCCAAATAAAACTCCAGACTATCTTCGAGAAATTAACAAGTTAGCAACTTCAGAGCAACTTATATGATACTCTAACTTTGGTTTTTAAATAAATAATTTGCAGCGTAAAGTAACCACTGGAAAAATTGGCTGATCTATAGATTTTCAGATATTAACTTTCACTGCGTTATCGGTCGGAATCCTCGACGACGTACTAAATGTACGACTTACTCGAATTCCTCACTCTGGCCTTGTGAAATTTAATATCTGAAAATCTATATGCTTCCTGATTTCGAAGATATGAACTGAAGCACAACAGGATATATAGACCGTGCAATTCCTATGCCAGGAAAAACCTAAATTAGGGTACTATAGAATACTATAGTAAAATAAATAAACGCAACTTATCAAGCACAAACTCTGCGGTTAGATGTCTGTTGATCTGGTCGAAAAGTTGTCGGAGAAAAGAACCACCAAACATACCAAAAACTCTTTTTGAAAACCGCATGATTTCTGTCTGAAGACTGGAGGGATCAACAGTACACCCATTAAAAATCAGATATATCAAATTAGATCCTCATGAGCAAGAATAAAAATGAGGAACTAGGGGACAAGGCCAAAATATCGTTGCATATAAAACAAAAACTGATTTATCGTTTCAAAATATGCTATGAGATGGTATGTTTGGAGGTGAGGGTAATCACTTGACAAAATAGGCAAGGTCTAATAAAGTACTATTAGTAATTAAATACTGTATGAGGGGTTTTATCTCAGAAAGAATGATGTCTTTCATGGCCCAAAAGAGCGATCTGTGAAGACTGAAAGGTTATTGCTGGAGATATGTATCGAGAAACCGGGTTTTCAGAGGAGGTAAACGTGAAAAAAATCTATATGGATTATAATGCCACCAGCCCTCTTCACCCCGAGGTATTAGATGCCATGCTACCTTTCCTTAAGGACAACTTTGGGAACCCGTCCAGCATCCACTGGGCGGGGAGGTGTGTAACGAAATATGTTGAAGAAGCCAGAGAGAAAGTGGCCAACCTCTTGAATGCACACCCCACAGAGATCGTCTTTACTGGCGGGGGGTCTGAAAGTGATAATTTTGCCATCAAAGGGGTCGCCTATGCCTTGAAAGACAAGGGAACCCATATCATTACCACACAGGTAGAACATCCCGCTGTCCTCAATACATGCGCGTATCTGGAGAAGATCGGTTATGAGGTTACTTATCTACCCGTGGATCGTGAGGGGATGATTGACCTAGATGAATTGAAGAGCTCTATCACGGATAGAACGATACTACTAAGTGTCATGTATGCTAATAATGAAACAGGAAATATCTTACCTATAAAGGAAATAGGAGAGATCACTTCCGATAGAGGAATCTTATTCCACACAGATGCTGTTCAAGCTGTGGGCAAGACAGCTATAGATTCTAAAGATTTGAAGGTGGACCTTCTTTCCATGTCAGGGCATAAGCTGTACGGACCAAAGGGGGTAGGCAGCCTATATGTGAAGAAAGGAACAATGCTCATCCCTCTAATTCATGGTGGGCATCAGGAGAGGAATAGAAGAGCAGGAACAGAGAACACCCCTGGCATAGTTGGACTGGGTAAGGCGTGTGAGGTTGGGAAAAGAGATGTGGAATACCAATCAAGGTACCTCGCCAACCTGAGAGATACCCTTCATAAACGGATCATTGACAAGTTGGACCATGTGATCCTCAACGGCCATCCGACAGAAAGGCTCCCTAATACCTTAAACCTAAACTTTGAATTCGTTGAAGGTGAAGCCCTGTTGATAAGCCTGGATTTGGAGGGGGTTGCTGTTTCAACCGGATCCGCATGTTCATCAGGATCAGTGGGGCCTTCTCACGTCTTAACTGCTATGGGGGTTCCATCGGAGACTGCGCAGGGCTCTATTAGGTTTAGCCTGGGAAAAGACAATACTGAAGAGGACATTGAACATGTAATCGGTGTGCTCCCAAATATAGTAACCAGACTTCGATCTATGTCCCCTCTTTATCCCGGCAAAGGGAGTGAATGAGGGTAGGAGTAAAAGGCCGGCCCAATGAAAAAGAGATACAAGAAAAGGGTCGTGGTCTCCATGAGCGGAGGGGTAGACAGCTCAGTTGCAACAGCCTTACTGAAGCATAGAGGTTATGATGTCATCGGGGTTTCTATGCAAATCTGGGACCATTCGGGTCAAGAGGATAGCGGGTTCGGAAGTTGCTGTTCCCCTGATGATATATACCATGCAAGGGCGGTGGCTGATACACTCAATATACCCTTTTATGTACTAAATCTAGAGGAAGAATTTAGGAAAAATGTCGTAGAACACTTCGTTTCCGAATATATAGAAGGTAGAACTCCTAATCCCTGTATCCTTTGCAACCAAAGGCTGAAGTTTGATATACTTTTGAGAAAAACTCTTGAACTTCAGGGTGACTATCTTGCTACCGGGCATCATGCGAGAGTTCTTTGGAACGATTCAAGTGGGCGATACCTTTTGCTTAAGGGGGTAGATTCCAACAAAGACCAATCGTATTTTCTCTTTACACTAAAACAGGAAGAAATGAAAAGGTTGATTTTCCCTATAGGGGACCTAACAAAGGACAATGTGAGGAGAATAGCTAAAAACTTTGGTCTTAAAGTAGCGGACAAGAAAGAGAGCCAAGAGATCTGCTTCATCCCGGACAATGACTATAGAAGGTTCATAGCCGAGAATATGGGGGCAGCTAGATGTAAAAGTGGTAATGTCGTAAACAAAGAAGGGAAGATACTGGGCAGACACAAGGGTATCTATATGTTTACTGTTGGCCAGAGGAAGGGGCTTGGTATCCCTGCCTCTCACCCCTACTATGTTCTCGGATTTGACCTGCAAAACAGCGCTGTTATCGTGGGAAGGGATGAGGACTTGCTATGTGGAGGTTTGATCGCTGAGAAACTTAACTGGATTTTGTTTCCGGGTTTAGAATCAGAGATCACTGTTTCTTTAAAGATTCGATACAGGTACCAAGAAGCAAAAGCGACTCTTATACCCCAGGACAACGGGAATGTTCTTGTTAGGTTTCATACCCCACAGAAGGCAGTTACGCCAGGCCAGGCGGTTGTTTTCTATGATGGAAATACGGTAGTGGGCGGTGGATGGATAAAGGAGAGTACCTGACAAGTGATAAAAGGTAATATATTGGATACCATTGGCAGGACACCTTTGGTAAAGATAAACCGGATGAACCCTAACAAAAGGGTTATGCTTTCAGCCAAGATCGAGAGTTTTAATCCAAGTGGTAGCCTAAAAGACAGAGTAGCCCATTACATAATCTCGAAGGCTGAGGAAGAGGGTACACTGACAAGGGATAAGGTAATACTCGAGTCCACCAGTGGAAATATGGGCATAAGTCTTGCTATGATAGGTGCTTTAAAGGGATACAGGGTGGCGGTTACTTTGTTGGAGTCTGCAAGCCTTGAAAAGAGAGCTATCCTGGAGTCTTATGGGGTAGAGATATTTTCTATACTTGCAGAGAAGGGACCTGATGGGGCACGGGACGAAGCCGTGAGACTCTATAAAAAGCATCCCGAAAAATACTTTTTGATAGGACAAAATTTCAATACTAACAACATCATGGCGCATTATGAGTCCACCGGCATGGAGATCTGGGAGGACACTGGTGGAGATGTTGATTATTTCGTTGCCGGAATAGGCACCTCCGGTACCATAATTGGGGTAGGAAAAAGGCTGAAGGAGTTGAAACCGGAAGTCAGGATTATAGGGGTGGAGCCATACCCAAAACTTAAGATATATGGCTTAAAGAACCTTGAAGAATCACGACTGCCTGAGATTTATGACCAAAGGTATATCGATGAGAATATAAGGGTATCAACGGATGAAGCAGTAAGAACAACAAGGGATCTGATTAGAAAGGAAGGGATCTATGCGGGTATCAGTTCGGGAGCGGTCATGTTCGCAGCCCTTCAAAAGATCAAGAGGTTGGATAAGGGTAGTATGGTTATCCTTCTGGCAGACGGCGGTGAAAGATACCTATCAACCGGTCTTCTATAGATTTTGAAACTCATTTAAATTATGCCTTTAAGCCATTGCCAGGGGGCTATTTGTAGCTCATAATTGAGTTTCAAAATTTCTGATACTGGATAAGAATTGAAGAAGATAGCTGTGGCAACCCTAGGGTGTAAGGTCAACAAGTACGATTCTGCGGCGATCTGTGAGCTTCTTCAAGGCGCTGAATATAGTCTGGTTCCGTTTAGTCAGAAAGCGGATATTTACATAATAAACACCTGTACTGTTACATCGAGGGCAGATTTCCAATCCCGTCAGCTCATACGAAGGTCCCACCGAATAAACCCTTATGCTAAGATAATAGTTACAGGATGTTATGCTCAGAGGGCGCCTCAGGAAATTAGAGACCTTCCGGGAGTGGACCATACCGTTGGTATCGGAGAGACGACAAGACTTCTCAGGCTTATCGATGGTTCTGAAAATAGAAAGCCACCACTTGTCCTAACCGGCAATGTACCCACCTTAGCTAAACATACCAGGGCACTCATCAAGGTTCAAGACGGTTGTGATTCTCGCTGTTCATACTGTATCATCCCCTATACCCGCGGACCGAGTAAGAGTCTTGATCAGGAAGAAACCGTAAAGCACATATCTAAACTTGTTGAACTAGGCTATCGAGAGATAGTCCTTACAGGTATTCACTTGGGTTCTTACGGGTGGGATCTAAGACCACGGACCAGTTTGCCGAATTTGATCAGGTCAATTGAAGACGGAACGCGCGCTCATAGAGTTCGATTAAGCTCAATCGAACCCAAGGAATTCAGTGATGATCTAATAAACATCATCTCATCTTCCCCATTGATATGTAATCATTTGCACATACCTTTGCAGAGCGGGGATGATGAGACACTAAAAAGGATGAGAAGACCCTATACTTCCTTGTTTTTCAAGGAGCTTGTACATAGGCTTATTTCAGCAATACCTGATTTGAATATAGGGGCCGATGTCATAGTAGGCTTCCCAGGTGAAACCGATGAGAATTTTTCTAATACCCTCACTCTAATTGAAGACCTTCCTATCGGCTACCTCCATGTGTTTCCATATTCGAGACGACCCGGTACACCTGCTGCCAATTTTCCAGATCAGGTAGGCAGCAAGACTGTAAAGAAGAGGGGGGAGATACTGCGAAGGCTGGGAAGTAGTAAAAGAGAGAAGTTCTACAGGAGATTTCTAGGCAAGAGGCTATCGATTCTACTGGAGTCTAAAAGAGATACACCGACAAACCACCTGAAGGGGTTTTCCCGAAACTATATCCCGGTACTGGTTGACGCAGCGGACAATATGGTAAACAAAGAGATTACAGCTAAAATTACTAAGATTCAGGACGAGAAAGTCTTCGGAATGATATAGGTTTTCAGATATTAAATTGAGGAAATTCTTCCCCAAATCAGTTAGAATTAAGAAAGGGGTTAGCGTTACTACGCTAACCCCTTTTTTTAATGGCGGGGCCGACCGGACTCGAACCGGCGACCTCCGGCTTGACAGGCCGAAAGTGCAAGTTTACCTCTTTTTGCCTTGCATTGCTTAAGCATCCTATTATAAAAGGCTTCCTCGCTTTCACTATTACCTTGACTTACCTCTTTTTGCCATGATATACTCATTATAGGTTGGAAATACGGTTGGAAAAATGAATTCCAACCTTTCAAAAACCACCAGGTGTGAGGTAAATTTTTTATGCCGAAAAGAGTCAAGACAAAATATCCGGGCGTATATTATCGAGATGCTGAACGCATCGGTGGGACTGGAATTGAGAGAGTATATTATATTGTCTTCAAGAAAGACGGAAAGACCTGTGAGGAAAAAGCAGGACGTCAATATGCGGATGATATGACACCGGCCAGGGCGGCACATATCCGAGGTGAACGGATAGAGGGGAAACGGCAAAGCCCTAAAGAGCTTAGGAAGGCAGTAGAGGAAAGAAAGAAGGCTGAAGAAGGGAAGTGGACTATTGATCGTCTGTGGGCTGAATATAAGCGTCAAAAGCCGGATTTAAAAGGAATTGCCACAGACGAGAGCAGATATCAAAAACATATAAAACCTGACTTCGGAGACAAAGAACCACAAAATATTTTACAGTTGAATATTGATCGGTTGAGGATTGTTAATATGAAAAAGAGAAGTCCGCAAACAGTGAAGCATATTTTAGGACTACTCAAAAGAATTATCAAGTTCGGAAGAATGAAAGGATTATGTCAAAACCTGCCCTTCGCAATAGAAATGCCAAGTGTTAATAATGTCAAAACTGAAGATCTTAACCCGGAGCAATTGAACCGACTTATGAAAGTCTTAGATGAATTTTCCAACCCTCTTTCCAACCTCGATCATTATATCCATGCGGCAAATATGATGAAAATAGCATTGTTTACAGGCATGAGAAGGGGGGAATTGTTTAAGCTACAATGGAAAGACATCGACTTCGAGCGTGGTTTTATTTACATTCGAGACCCCAAAGGCGGGCCGTCTCAAGTGATACCACTTAATGATGGGGCCAGGGCCGTCTTGACTTCACATATTGAGACCGGGAGTCCTTATGTGTTTCCAGGGAAGAAGGGAGGCTTGCGGACAACTATTTCAAAGCCGGTCAACGAAATTAAAAAGCTTGCAGGATTGCCAGAGGACTTCCGGCCTTTACATGGGCTAAGACACGTATACGCTTCTATGCTGGCATCCAGCGGCGAAGTTGATCTTTACGTATTGCAAAAACTGTTGACACACAAAGATCACCGAATGACGCAAAGATACGCACATCTAAGAGATTTTGCATTGAAACGAGCTGCAGGTGTGGCAGATAATATTTTTAATGATATAGAGATAAACAAAAAGGAGGTAAGGAAATGAGAGATTATGAAATCAGAGACAGCGAATATCAAGATCAAGTAATTGGACGTGGCAACGAAAAGGACTATGTCAACATGAAAGACGTAGTGCCGAAAGGGTTCCGGTTGTCCATGGTGAAGAATAACTTGGATAGTGTCGTGATCTATGTAAAAAGAGATAAATAGTTTTTCACCTTCATGGGGGATAGGGTAGCTCCCGAAAACCCGGCACTCCACGGCCAGGCCTTCCCCCATACCTTCAAAAGTGGAGCCTTTGTCATTGTGGAGGTGACTTCATGAGAAACAAAAAATCAGAAAGAAACCTGGAAATTATAGAAGACGCAAAATTGCAGCTCTCTTTTCTCAAGGAAAATATTAAATTTCGGAAATGTTTCGGTAAACTCAAAAAAAATATTGAACCCCTCACTTTTAAAGGCGCAGATTTCAACGATGAGCGTTCTATTATAATATTTTCTGAAACATGCGAGGAAATCCTTCTTGAGATGGGATTTAGTATCCATTCAATACCGAGTCTGTATGGCATGGCTTGTGAAGGCATTTTACTTGATATTCTCAATCCAGAAAAAGACATCAACGAGGTTCATTCCGACCGTCTTGAGTTCCTACTGTTATTCATGTTTTATTTTCCAGGTCTTCAAGAAATCCCATCACCGGCCTTAAGTCTTTTCCATCACCCTGAATCTTCCTTCAATTTGGAAGACTTAAAGTCCTACGAAAGGCTTCTACGTGTTGATATGCGAAAATCAAAAAAGTCACTGATGAAAGAATTTGAGGAGTTTATTGATAATAAATTGTTCCTTAGAAAAATAGATAATGTTCCCCTGGTAGAGAGAGAGGAATATCAGTTCATGCCAAAGGAGCTAAAGGAAGCGTGTGAGTCTTTACGGATAGAGCGGCTTGAGTCCTATAAGGATTGGTGCACAGATAACACACGTAAAAGAAGAGAAGCCTGGAATCAATTAAAGATTTGGAAAATGCGGCGGGAGAAGAAAAGCTTTTCTGAAATCTCAAAAGAGTTGAACATATCTGAGGATACGGCAAAACACGCCTTCTATCGAGCTTATGAGCGGATTGAGCAAAAAGAGTATATCCCACTTACATGGAATAAATGGATGGTGCAAGGCCGTGAATATGGAGGGATTTGCACTGATTGTCCAAAGAGAGAGAGCTGCACTGATTTGTGTCCTGATGTAATACCGTTTGTCGATCAAGACACCAGAAAAACATCAAGAGAGAGCGGATTTACCACGCAGGAAAAACAAACTTTAGATGAGTGTCAAGATTATCTTTTAGAGAAAAACAGATTCCGCATAAAAACAGCCGGAAAACTACCAAAGTGGCTAGTATCGTTACCTTTTTGAGTATTCCATATATTGTATATATATGGAATGAAGTCTTTAGGCGTTTGGTTCCCCGGAACTTTTTGCCTAAAGTCCTCTATAACCCTGGAGGCAGTTTTTTGGTCTACCCCCAAAGCATCACCAATATCCTGTTGAGTATTCCAAGCCCGTAAGTGTATCTCTAAGATCTTCCTATCTCGGTCTTCCTTTTCCTGCTTAACAATATTAGATAACCATGCAGAGATGTTAGTGAAGCCTTTAGAAAAAATCCTACCTTTTTTCACACACCTATCTTGCTTTAAAACCTCAGTTTCACACTAAACCACTGTAATACCTCACGAAAATAAAGCACTCCTCTTATTTTCCCTTTTATATGTATAGATAGGTAAACTAAGGTAAGTAATAAAACCTTAAAAATTAAGGGAGGTTATCATGGAAGAACAACAAGTAAATGACCAATGGATAAATGAAAAAAGACTGGCAGAAATAACAGATTTGAGCGTTTTCACTTTACGTCGATGGCGATTTGAAGGCGTTGGTTTTCCTTACTCCAAGATCAGCAACAGAGCTGTAAGGTATAAACTATCAGATATTATGAATTTCCTTGAAGATCGGAAAGTTGAGCCAAAAAATTAAGCTATAAACCTTAAGGAAAGCCAATGAAAGAAGATATCCAGACTTATTTTCAAAATAATTATCAGGCCTTTTACAGCAAATATCTTCCAAATATAAAGAAGGCCGGAGGCGATGAGTATAAAGCCGTTTGCCTTTTTCACGATGAGCAAAACGCTTCGTTCAATTTTAACAATATAACAGGCCTTTACTATTGTCATGGCTGCGGCGTGAAAGGTGACTTCTTGCATTTCTACGGAAGGTTCAAGAATCTTGACACTAATCGAGATTTTCCTAAGATTCTCAAGGGCGTCGCAGACGAATTTGGAATACATCTGCCTAATAACAATGGCAACGGTAACAATGGCAATGGTAATGGTAATGGTAATGGTAATGGTAGGCCAGACGATAAATTTTTAAGCAACAAATGGTCTTACCAGGATGAGAATGAAACAGAACTCTACCAAGTCTTGAGATACGATTTACCTAACGGTGAAAAGACGTTCCGGCCAAGACACCAGAATCAATCAGGTGGTTGGCAATGGAATATGCAAGGCGTTAGACGAATACTTTATAACTTGTCTGCTGTTTTATCAGCTACAGAAATAATAATCGTTGAAGGTGAGAAGTGTGCTGATGCAGTTAATGAATTAGGTTTCGTAGGAACAACTATTCAAGGCGGTTCAAAGCAGAAGTGGTTAGATGATTATACTGACGCACTAAAAGGTAAGGATGTGTTTCTGCTTCCAGATAATGACAAACCTGGAAGAGACTTCATTTATCGGATTGCCAAGGCTTTAGAGTGCAACGTCAAGAGCCTAAAGGTAATCGAGCTTCCAGGCTTAAAAGACAAAGAGGACGTGTTCGACTTTATTGCTAAATTTGATGATAAGACGGAGGCGGCTGAAAAACTGTCAATCTTAATTGGAAACGCCGAGCCTTATAAAACACCGGCTGAACAAATTGAGATTGAGACTTTAACACTAAGAGAACTATCTGAGGTAAATAGGCCAGCGAAGCGAATCTTTTTACATCCATGGTTAACCGAGAAAACTATCACGCTGATAAGCGGCGCTCGAGGCGTAGGAAAGTCATGGTTCGTATTAGGAATACTCGATGCTGTTGCAAGAGGAGAACATTTTGGGCCATGGCGAGCGGGCGAATCAGCACCGGTTTTATATTTAGACGGTGAAATGGTTATTGAAGATTTACAAGACCGGTTAAAATATAATAATCCGAATACAAAAAGTCCGTTTTTAATCCGATCTAATGATTATTCGTTAGAAAAAGGAGCCGTGAAAGCTAATTTATTAGATGAGGCTTGGCGTGATAAAATGAAAGATTTTTTGGTTGCAAAAAACGTTAAGCTTTGGGCGGTTGACAATTTGTCATGTCTGACAGGTGGCGTTGATGAAAATGTCAAAAGCGAGTGGGACGAGATCAATCTATGGCTGTTAGATTTGAGATTTGCAGGTATTTCAACAATTCTCCTCCATCATCTAGGCAAAAACGGAACACAGAGAGGGACGTCCAGCAGAGAGGACAATATTGACATCTCAATTGTTTTGAAAAGTCCTGGTGATTATTCACCAGAAGATGGTGCTCGTTTTATTTGCAACTTTTCAAAAGCTCGAGTACGCACCAAAGACTTATCTCTCATTGGAGATATGGAATTTAATTTAATCGAGGACAATGGTGTGCCTGCCTGGACGAACCAGAGCATCAAATTAGGTAATCAGATTAAAGCCTTTAATTTATTTAATGAAGGTTATAAGGATGTTTATATTGCGAAACAATTAAATGTATCAGCGCAATACGTTGGTCAGATGAGAAAGAAGTGGAAACAGGAAACCTTACCTCAAATCGGTTAATATTGCGGTTTTGGTTTTCGAAAAGAGTGTTATTGCCACTTTACTTTTTAGTTTACTTTTTAAAAATCAATAAAGGACTTAAGACATTAATAATAAAGGCTTTATACGGAAAAACAAGGCTAAAAATTTAGTTTACTTTTTGGCTACTGAATCGGCCATGAGGTTTAGTTTACTTTTAGTTTACTTTTAGTTTACTTTTAAATTTCAAAAAGGACTTAAGGTATTGATAATAAAGGCAATGTTAAAAATGGCTTACTTTACTTTTTGGTTTACTTTTAGGTTACAAACCGTAAAAGTAAACCTAACACACCCCTAGGGGTGTTAGTTTACTTTACTTCGTTAGTTGGTAATAGTTTAGTTATTACGAAAATTAGAGCTTTTAGAAGGTATTTTGTGAAAACTACAAAAAAACCGAGTAAAAGTCATATATACCGATGCTCATCCAGAAAATAGAAAATATGATATGGATTTCTGTTGTGAAAATCAATAGGAGTTTAACAAGAACTTGATTTACAAAAAAACGCCAAAAAACTTAAATTATTTGGATTTCGAAAAAATTGATTGAAAACCTTTAACTCAAAACGGAGGGCTTTACATTATGAAAATTACTGGAATCGACAATGGCTGGTGTCACCTATGCGGAGAGGATAAATTCTCAAGTGCGGATGTTTGGTTTGCGGAGAATCCAAAATTTATCAAATTGAATGACCGGTATCTTCGGATTTGTTATTCTTGCGCCGGAAAAATCGTGCGAGCGACAAAAGAAAAAGGCATTGAGGCACTAATAGAAAAAATCGAAATTCTAAAACGGATTGTTGCCGGACTGGACGTATATCAAGATTACAAACAGGCTTTTGATATTCTGAAGGTCACTCACAAACTGGCTGATGAGATCAAGGAAGGGATTACTGTCATAAATGCACCGGCAATCAAGCTAAAGAAAGATAAGTTTTGCTTCGCTAAGGGAGATCCCCGTAATCTTAAATAGTGGCGATGAAAAAAGATGAAAATCGATGTACGATTCTACTGGACATCTCAACCGAATAATGATACAAAGAAGAGAGAGAAGAAAGGAAAAATCTGATGTTAGAGCGGTTGCCGGATGGTTTTGAGAGGTTTTGCGATTGGATAGCTTTTCAAAACAATTCGATTGATAAACGTCAAGCATTATTGAGAGGCGCTCGCCATGGTGACGAGCGAGCAGTGGCATTTTTACAGCGCAAATATAATTTGAGAATTTTCACTAGTACTGAGATTGACGAAATTAACGCAATAAAAAAGGAGATATATAATATGATATTTTGGAGCATTTCACGGGATAAATTCCATGAGATTCAAGCTTTACAAACTAAGTCAGTGAGCTTACAGCCGAAACAACAACCGGAAAAAACCTTTGAAGCGATAGGCGAAACGGCCGTAATCTCTGTGACAGGCGTTCTGACCAAGCGACAAACATGGCTATCTAATTTTTACGCTACCTCCACTTATGAAAACATGATTCTGCAGTTAGAGTCTGCGATGAAGGATGATTCAATTAAAAAGGTTATCCTCGATGTTGACAGCCCGGGTGGGGAAGTTACAGGCGTAACCGAAATGGTTGACGCCGTTTACCAGGCAAGACAAACAAAGCAGATAATAGCCTTCTCAGGCGGCATGATAGCCTCGGCCGCCTATTGGATAGGGTCTGCCGCCAACAAACTTTATATTGGTAATGACACAGTAGTAACCGGTAGTATTGGTGTGGTAGCGAGTCACCGAGACTTTTCAGGATACGAAGAGCAGCGAGGCATCAAAACAACTGAGGTTTTCGCTGGTAAATATAAACGGGTTGCGAGTCAGTATAAACCGTTATCGGACGAAGGCAGGGATAATATACAGGGCCAAGTGGATTATCTGTATAGCGTTTTCGTGGATAGTGTGGCCAGGAATAGGAACACCACACCAGATCGGGTGGCTAAGACCGAAGGTCGTGTGTATATCGGACGGCAAGCGATCAACGAAGGGCTTGTAGATGGCATGAAAAGCTTTAACGAGCTTTTCTCTGTGGATAGTACATCAATGTCAATGTCAAAACCTAATAATAAGGAGATTAATACAATGGGATTTCATGATGAAAGATTTGAGCAGATTGTAAAGAGGTTGGCTAAGGAGAATAATCTAAAGATCGGTGATGCGATAAGAGCCGCTGCAGCACAGTTTCCAGAAGCACATGAGGATTATATAAAACGGTGCAAAACTAACGAAACTGACGCACTTTCCACTTTCTAGGAGGGATACAGGATGAAGGGATTTAAGATACCATCTAAGACCAGTGAAAAAGCTCCGGCCAGTTGGAAAAATACTCACGCTATTATTCCGGAAAGTCAAGTCCCTTTTTATGGCGAATTGAGAAATTTTGACTGGGTTGGAGATTATCTCAAAATTGAAAAATATAAAGACGAGCTATTAACAATCAGGAAAGAGCGTGCTGAACTTCAAAAGAAGCTGATTAACAAAGATGATATGCTCGCCTGTATGAAGGAATCATATTCAAACTACACTCTGGAAGCAGCAGGGCAAGCTCTACGCTACATTAAGCCTCATCAAATAGCTCCAAGCGATAAGATGTTAAGAGGATTACCCCAGGATATCGAGCCACTGTTGCCGTTCTCTTTCTTTGAGCAGGTGGTAGGATTGCTGCCTGAAGGTGAGATCTCATTGGCGAAAAGAGACAAGTTGTTAAAGGAGTTAAAGAATAAAAAAACAGCAATATTGGGTAAGATTGCCGCATTAACACCGGCTCATTTAATTAAGACGCCGACACACTTTATGTGGGGGCCCCGTGGAAGAGTTCCAAGTGACATCCGCACGCAGCTTGTGGAATTTTGGGAATTCAACCAGGGCCTTTGTCAAGAACCAGTTGGGGTAAGGTGTTTCGCGCTTAAGACTTGCGAGCAATCAGAACAAAAAGCATGGGCTGATCTAAACCTAAAATTATACGTCAACAAACTCGGAAAACTTGGAGCCGTAATATAACAGGCAAATGCATTTAGCCCGGTGTGGTTAATATGCACTGTAGCCGTCTGCACCGAGACGGCTACTTTATTTGTCTGTGCGGTCTGTGCGGTGGGGTTCAAAAAGTCTTAATCCATGGCTTACTCCTTGCCCCGCCGCCCTACCGCAAAATAAACAAATGAAACTTGAATTGCCTTTCCTCAAGGGCAAGAAAAACGCCAGAACTGCACCAAACTCTACTTATTAGAGTTGTTCTGGCTGTTTTTACGTTTTATCTCTCTTTCAGTTTTAATAGATAAACACCACTAAAACAGTGTTTATCCTTACCAGTCAAGGCTTTGCCGTACTACGACTAAGAAAAAATATCGTAGTACGGGAAACCCTTACCAGATATGGACAAACAACGAGTACAACAACTACTACGGTATATTTCCTTTAATAACTGGTAAAATAACTTTTGGCTATTTTAGTGGCTTCCGTCTCGATTATGACTTCTATCCTATTATATTGCCCCTACCATTACCCCCTGTTTGAAAAAATAATGGCTTAGGATGCGATATGGGGCTTCAGTCACAAGCAAATAAATGATTTAATTCAAAAGGTACTGTGACGGCGTAGTTACAAGTGTAGTTACCAGAGGCAATTTTTTTGCCCCGCTCAATCTCAAAATATCAGATTTCTAAAGGTATAACAAAATCAAGAGGTTATGATGGCAGCTAAAGAGAAGAGCCACAACAATATCCACTCCCTTTGTGACAATACCTATATTGCCATAAAATCGATTCTAGGCCTATCCTCGAAGCTGTCATGGTGTTTTGGCGCACCTTTCAAATACAGGCTTAAGCCTGTGCGTTTCAAAATATTAGCACTGTAATAAAAGGCTTGGCCGAAAAAGTTCCGGAGGAACCAAACCGGCCAGACTTCCAACCGTATAGCTTGGAATACTCAACAAAATATTGCGGATGCTTTGGGTGTAGAGCGGTCAACCGTTTCAAAGATAATTGACGGCCTTGTGAAAAACGGTCAAATGACCGAAATTCACAAAGACTTCCAACCGTATAGCTTGACACACTCAACAAAATATCGGGGATGCTTTGGGGGTGCCTAAACAAACGGTCTCAGATGTAATAAAAAACTTGTCCGAAAAAGACCAAATGACCCTTTTCGGACAAGACTTCACTCCATATAGCTTAGAATACTCAGCAGGATATAGCGGATGTGTTAGACATAGATCAAGGAACGGTTTCAAGAACAATCGATGGCTTTATGCAAAACGTTCCGGGGAACCAAATGCATAAAGACTTCACTCCATATAGCCTGGAATACTCAACAAAATATCGGGGATGCTTTGGGGGTGCCTAAACAAACGGTCACCAGGATTATAGAGGACTTAGCCCAAAAAGGTCAAATGACCGAAATGGGCAGGGACTTCCTGCCATATTCATATAATATATGGCATACGCAACGGTATATTGGTGATACTTTGGGTGTAGATCAGAAAACAGTTTCAAACGTTATTGAAGTCCTTACAAAAAACGCTCAAATGAGCGAAATTGGTAAGGACTTCACTCCATATATATACAATATATGGAATACTCAAAAAGGTAATAATCAAAGTTGGAAATATGGTTGGAATTTGAAGGTTGGAAAAATAAAAAAAGGCTAGCAAAACCCGCTAGCCCTTTTCTTTGTTGGCGGGGCCGACCGGACTCGAACCGGCGACCTCCGGCTTGACAGGCCGGCGTTCTAACCAACTGAACTACGACCCCTAATGACTGTCACCAGTTATTGGTGATTCACCATTGCAGATAATCTTTCAGGAACCCCCAAAAACAGACTGGCTATTCAGAGCTTACGAAAACAGTAAAGATCTGGTAGGCGGAACAGGGCTTGAACCTGTGACCCCCGGCTTGTAAGGCCGGTGCTCTCCCAACTGAGCTACCCGCCCTTGTATAAGGTTAGTAAGCTCTATAGGTTTTCATACATTAAATTTCACAAAACCAGAGGGTGGAATCCGAGTAAGTTGTACATTTAGTACGTCAACGAGGATCCCGACCGATAACGCCGTGAAACTTAATGTATGAAACTCTGTAAATGGCTCATAATAAATTACCAATAAGAGACTCTTATCCAAACCTTTTTGAGGAATTATACATAGATTAAAATTTACGTCTCTAATTCAAAGAATGTTCCGTTGCTTGTTGGAGTGTCTCCTTTTCGTAGAACGTTTCGGGTGTCTCGTCGTCCTCTTTCCCCTTCATAAAACTCTCAGGGGCATCGAGTATTAAGGCAACTTTCAAGACCTCATCAATATGTTCAACCATGACAACATCCATTATCTTCAAAACTTTGGCAGGTATATCAGCGAGGTCTTTTTCGTTTTCCTTTGGGATGATAATAGTATTTATCCCACCTCTGTGAGCAGCCAAAACCTTCTCTTTCAATCCCCCAATGGGAAGTACCCTACCCCTGAGGGTAATCTCCCCAGTCATAGCGATATCGTTCTTCACAGGCTTCTTAATTAGGGCGGAGGTTATGGCGGTTGCCATGGTAATACCAGCCGAAGGCCCGTCTTTCGGTATAGCGCCTTCAGGAACATGTAAGTGCATGTCAACGTTTTGATAAAAATCCTTTTCTAGCTTGAGGAGTTCTGCCCTCGAACGCACATAGCTCATAGCAGCTTGGGCAGATTCTTGCATAACATCACCCAACTTCCCAGTAATAGTTAAATTACCCTTGCCCGGCATAATCGCTGCCTCTGTAACAAGCAGCTCCCCACCCTGTTCAGTCCAAGCCAAGCCAGTTGCAAGTCCAATTGCCTCTTTTTCTTCTACTTTCCCATATCTGTATTTCGGAATCCCCAAATACTTCTGAAGGCCGCTAGACCGAACACTGATTTTTGTATCTTTTCCTTTCTTGACAATAGTTTTTGCTACTTTCCTACAGATAGAAGCGATCTCTCTTTCAAGATTCCTGACCCCTGCTTCTCTGGTGTATCTCTGAATTATGCCTACAACGGCATTTTGTGAGAATGTTATATTCTCAGCAGTGAGACCATGGGCTTCTATCTGTTTAGGGAGCAAAAATGTTCTTGCGATAGAAAGTTTTTCTAACTCCGTGTATCCAGCGATACGAATAATCTCCATCCTGTCCTGCAGAGGGAGAGGTATTGAAGGCAAAGTGTTTGCTGTGGTAATGAACATCACTTCAGAAAGGTCATAATCTATATCTAGGTAGTGGTCATTGAAGGCATGATTCTGTTCAGGGTCCAAGACTTCCAATAATGCTGAAGCCGGATCTCCCCTAAAGTCGGTACTCATTTTGTCTATTTCGTCGAGAAGGAATACCGGGTTGTTTGAACCTGCCTTTTTTATAGACTGAATAATCTTACCAGGCATTGAACCTATGTAGGTCCGTCGATGCCCTCTTATTTCAGCCTCATCTCGGATTCCACCAAGAGAACACCTGACGAACTTCCTTCCGGCTGCCCTTGCAATCGATTTTGCCAGGGAGGTCTTGCCAACCCCCGGAGGTCCGACGAAACAAAGTATCGGCCCCTTAATCTTTTCCACTAAGCTTTGAACAGCGAGACACTCTACGATTCGTTCCTTAACTTGTGTTAACCCATAGTGATCTTCATCCAAAATTAGCTCAGCTTCTGCTATGTCTAGTTTATCCTCGGTTTTGTCATGCCATGGAAGCGATATCAACCAGTCTATATAATTGCGTACTACTGTGCTTTCTGCGGACATAGGCGCCATCATTTTTAGCTTCTTGAACTCCTTTTGTGTTTTTGTGGTAGCCTCCGTTGACATCTTTTTCTTGTCGATGGTTTCTTTTAATTCCGAGAGCTCTGTTTTAAATTCGTCCTTCTCTCCCATCTCATTTTGAATTGCCCGCATCTGCTCACTAAGGTAATAATCCTTCTGGGTCTTTTCCATCTGTTTTCTAACTCTGCCCTTAATCTTCTTCTCGATCTGAAGGATCTCAACCTCAGACTCAATAAGCAGATATAACTTCTCCAGCCTCTCTACAATATTGAAGGTCTCCAAAAGATCCTGCTTGTCTTCCAGCTTAAGACTTATATGTGCAACAACCGTATCGGAAAACCGTGCGGGATCTTCTATGGCTGATACCGTAGAAAGCATCTCATGGGGGATCTTTTTATTTAGCTTACAGTATTTCCCAAAGGCCTTATTCACACTCCGCATCAATGCATCAGCCTCTGTCGATACATCCTGAACCTTTTCAATTTCTTCAACACTTGCCATAAAAAATTGCTCACTGGATATCAGTCTCTTTATCTTCGCTCTTTTCTTACCCTCAACGAGAAGCTTTACTGTTCCATCTGGAAGCTTTAAAAGTTGAAGGATAGTACCAAGTATCCCTACCTGACAAAGATCATCTTCTGTAGGATCATTAGTTTTTGCCTGCTTTTGGGCGGTGAGAAATAGATCCCTTTCGTTCTTTAGGGCATCCTCTAGGGCATTTATCGACTTCTCTCTTCCTACGAATAGCGGTACCACCATATAAGGAAATACAACAATATCCCTGAGGGGTAACAAAGGATAGAGTTTCTCTTTACTAGGTGTATTGGCCGGGTCTCTAGAAATCTTGAATAGCATTATTCAATATCCTTTTTAATAAACAACCCTTCATAATGCATCTAATCCATAGATGCTGACTTTACGCATACTTGACCTTCTTTTTATTCTTACGTATAAGAATAGGTTGTTCCTTGTTCTCAACCGTTTCTTTCTCAATAATACATTCTTGAACATCGGACTGCGATGGAATATCGTACATGACATCCAGCATGATATTTTCCATAATAGATCTCAGTCCTCTTGCCCCTGATTTCCGCTTTTGAGCCTCCTTTGCTATAGCTGTTAAGGCATTATCGCTAAAATTAACTTCAACCTGCTCCAATTCAAAGAGCTTTCTATATTGTTTAACCAAAGCATTTCTCGGTTCTTTTAATATTCTTATCAGGGATTCCTCTTCAAGGTCATTCAGTGTGGCAATTACTGGCAGTCTTCCAATAAACTCAGGGATCAACCCGTATTTCAATAGATCTTCTGGTTGAACCTCCATAAGGATGTCGCCAATCTGTTTTTCTTCATTACTAATGATTTCTGCTCCAAAACCAATCGAGCTTCCTTTTTTTCGTTTCTGGATGATGTCCTCAAGACCATTAAAGGCCCCCCCACAGATAAAGAGAATGTTGGTGGTGTCTATCTGAAGGAATTCCTGCTGCGGGTGTTTCCTACCCCCTTTAGGAGGTACGCTGGCGATAGAGCCTTCAATGATCTTGAGAAGCGCCTGTTGTACCCCTTCTCCTGAGACGTCACGGGTAATGGAAGGACTATCTGATTTCCGAGCAATTTTATCAATCTCATCAATGTAAACGATACCCTTTGCGGCCTTCTCAACGTCATAATCAGCAGCCTGTAATAGACCAAGTATAATATTTTCTACATCCTCTCCAACATACCCAGCTTCGGTAAGACTAGTGGCGTCTGTAATGGAAAAAGGAACATGGAGAATTCTAGCCAGAGTCTGTGCTAACAGAGTCTTACCGCAACCTGTTGGTCCTATGAGTACGACATTGCTTTTTTGAAGTTCAACCCCATCCAAATCCATTGAGGAGTTTATTCTTTTGTAATGATTATATACTGCAACGGATAAAATCTTCTTGGCCCTCTCCTGGCCTATAACATACTCGTCAAGAAACTTTTTTATCTCAAAGGGTTTTGGGGCCATGGAATTCCTGTTGAAGCTCTCTTCTCTCTCAAATTCTTCAGCAATAATATCATTACATAGATCTATACATTCATCACAAATATATACGGTCGGACCAGCTATCAGCTTCTTTACTTCCTTTCTGCCTTTTCCACAAAAAGAACAGTTCAGATCCGTTCCTTTGTCATCATTTTTCTTATTCACCTGCCTTATCCCTCCCGATTGCTAATGATTTAGAGCGAAACGATAAAAACCTGAGACCGGAACGACTATTCAGACCCCTTCTTGACAAGGACTTCATCAATGATCCCGAATTCTTTTGCCTCCTCGCTATTCATAAAAAAGTCCCGATCGGTATCTTGTTGAATCTTTTTTAGCTCTTGTTTAGTGTGTTGAACCAATATGTCGTTTAGCCGTTCTTTCACATTAAGAATCTCTCTCGCATGAATCTCTATATCCGTAGCCTGACCTTGGAAAGCGCCTAAAGGCTGGTGCAGTAATATTCGGGAATGCGGAAGGGCATACCTCTTCCCCGGTTCACCTGCTGCCAAAAGAACGGCCGCCATACTTGCGGCTTGCCCCATACACAACGTCGAAACATGGGGCTTTATGTACTGCATGGTGTCATAGATAGCAAGGCCCGCCGACACTACACCGCCTGGTGAATTGAGATAGAGGTGTATGTCCTTATCAGGATCTTCTGACTCCAAAAAAAGCAATTGGGCTATGATTAAATTTGCTACCACGTCGTCTATGGAGCTACCTAGAAAAATAATCCTGTCCTTCAATAGACGGGAAAATATGTCATAAGCCCTCTCTCCACGACTTGTCTGTTCAATCACTATCGGGATCAAGTTCATTTTATCCTATCTCCACCTCTTCTATCTTAGCCCTCTGGATTATGAAATCAAGGGTCTTTTCTGTTAAAAGTCCGCTCTCCAGTCTCTCCCTGGCCTCCTTTTCGTTGTAATGACTCCTAATCTTTTCAATGTCCTGACCAGCACGATCCGCAATTTCCGTTACCCTGTCCTCAATATCCTTTTCATCTACCTCGATAGACTCTTTTTTTGCAATCTCTTCAAGAAGCAAACTGCATTTGACCTCTTTTTCAGCCTGACTTTTATACTGCTCTTTAAGGCTATCGAAAGAATGGCCGACTTGTTCCATAGTCAATCCCTGAAAAGCCAATCTCATATGCATATCATTTATCATGTATAACAGGTGCTGATCGACCAGTGATGGGGGAACCTCAAATGAATTTTCTTCAACTAGCTTGTCCAAAATTTTTTCCCTGACATCAGATTCTATCCTAAGCCTCTCCATATTTTCTAAATTTTCTCTTATCTTTTCCCTTAGTTCATTTAAGGTGTCATATTCTCCTAAATCCTTAGCAAAGTCGTCATTTAGCTCAGAGACAATCTTCTCTTTGATGCCCTTGATTTTCACCTTAAATGTAGCTTCTTTGCCTGCCAAATCCTTATTATTGTAGTCTTCGGGGAGGATCACCTCAAAACTTTTCTCATCTCCTTTTTTCAATCCCAAGAAATGCTCTTCGAACTTAGGGGAAAAAGATCCTGAGCCCAGTTCAACTAAATGATCGCTAACCTCCTCCCCTTCTATAGGTTCATCCCCTAAAAACCCTTGGTAATCAACAACAATAAAATCAGCAGCCTCAATGGGGCGCGGGTCATCTAACTCTTGCAACTGGGCATGTGATTGCTGTAACTCTGAAAGCTTATTGTCTGTATCCTCTTCTGACACATACAACCTCTTCTTATGGAACTCAATCCCGATATATCCCTTCACCTCTAATTCTGGTTTTACTTCAAATTTAGCAGAATAAGTAAATTCCTTTCCTTCTTCTACGCTGCCATTGTCTATAGTAGGTTGTGAAACAGGGACTATCTTGTTTTCTTTCAAAGCTTTAGGATAGGAGTCATTGACAAGTTTTGTAATAACCTCTTCTTCCACCTGTTTTTCATAATGTCTCTTGAGAATGCCTCTAGGAACTTTACCTTTGCGAAAACCCTTTACTTTGACCTTCTTTCCGAGGTCCTTGTACCCAAAATCCATTTCACTTAGAACCGACTCTTTTGGAATTGTAACAGTAAGCTTCTTCTCAACAGGACTGAGGTCTTCTATCTCTATCCTCATATGACCCCCGATTTTAATAAAGAGACTAATAAATTGGTGCGAGAGGGGGGACTTGAACCCCCACCCCATTATGAGGGGCTGGATCCTAAGTCCAGTGCGTCTGCCAATTCCGCCACTCTCGCTGAATATTTTTTTTAAATTTTTTTAAATGGTGGGCCGTCCAGGGATCGAACCTGGGACCTACTGATTAAGAGTCAGTTGCTCTACCAATTGAGCTAACGGCCCTTGGCACGCCCGGTCCGACTCGAACGGACGACCTGCGGATTCGAAGTCCGACGCTCTATCCAGCTGAGCTACGGGCGCATGGGGTGAGTGAAGGGATTCGAACCCTCGGCCACTGGAGCCACAATCCAGTGCTCTAACCAGCTGAGCTACACCCACCACATATATAACAATAAATATCTAAATACTTTTTGGCACGCCCGGTCCGACTCGAACGGACGACCTACGGATTAGAAGTCCGTTGCTCTATCCAGCTGAGCTACGGGCGCAAGAATCACTTTCCACAAATGGTCGGGGCGAGAGGATTTGAACCTCCGACCCCCTGCTCCCAAGGCAGGTGCGCTAACCAGGCTGCGCTACGCCCCGCTTAAATCTAATTAGTGCTCATCTATAAATGGCTATTTTTCCGCAACCTCTGCGTCAGGCTCAGATGTAAGGGCACATTGCAATGTGCCCTTACGTACTCTATGTATTTCTACGATAAAATCTTCATTTACTTTACTTTACTTTGCAAAAACTATCTCATTTCTAGATGGACACTTAATTAGCACATAACCAAGAAAACTTCAACCATTTTCTAGAGCTTCTTCCTAGTTTTCACAAAAACTCTTTTAGGATGCCTTTTAGCTTCTCCATAGCCTTTCCTCGATGGCTGATCTTGTTCTTTATCTCCGGGGACAGTTCTGCAAAGGTTTTCCCGTACTCTGGAACAAAAAAGAGCGGGTCATATCCAAAACCGGAATTTCCGCTTTCTTCAAACTGAATTATACCGCTACACTCACCTTCTACAATACCTTTCTTTCCCCTGGGGTCCACAACGGCTACTACGCATTTGAAAGAAGCCCCCCTCCTATATATCGGAAATCCTTTAAGCCTTCTAAGCAGTTCCTTATTATTTTCGTCGTCACTAGCATTTTCCCCGGCGAATCTAGCAGAATAAATCCCTGGTTGACCGTTCAGTGTGTTTACCTCTAATCCGGAATCATCAGCGACGGTAACCTTATTGGTGAAAGAGGCAATAACCTCCGCCTTAATAAGTGCATTTTCTTCAAAGGTTATACCGCATTCGCGGATAATAGGTGCTTGAGGAATCTCTCTAAGAGAGATAATCTTGAGATCTTGCCACTTAAGTAAATCTCTGATCTCTTGTAGCTTACCTTCATTTCTTGTTGCTAAAACAATTTCCACTTAGGCAATTTCCACTTAGAAAAGGTTTCCTATTACTTCCCTTTGTTTGGCAATTAGCTTTTCTATCCCCTTTTGTGCAATCTCTGTCATCCTGTCTAACTGGTTCTTTGAAAAAGGCCTTCTTTCTGCGGTACCCTGTACCTCCATAAATAAACCGTTACCAGTCATAACATAATTCATATCCACATCGGCATTGGAATCTTCTTCATAACTCATGTCAAGAAGTATCTGCCCATTTAGGGTCCCCACACTGATGGCAGCAACATAATCTGAAATGGGTATCTCGCTAATCTCCTTTCTCACCTTTAATGTGCTAAATGCTTCAACCAAGGCAATAAAAGCGCCAGTAATGGATGCAGTTCTTGTACCACCATCTGCTTGTATAACATCACAATCCAACAGGATTGTTTTTTCACCAAACCTCTTGAGGTCGGTGACTCCCCTCATGGAACGGCCGATTAATCGCTGGATCTCATGGGTTCTACCTCCCTTTCTTCCAGTGGTTGACTCTCTAACCGTACGTACCAATGTTGACCTTGGCAACATGGAGTATTCAGCAGTTATCCAACCCTGACCTGTATTCTGTAAGAAAGGGGGAACCTTATTTTCTATGGTTGCCGTACATATTACTTTAGTATCACCCATTTGAATCAATACGGAAGCTTCAGCGTGTTTTATATAGTCTCTTGTTATGTCAACCTTGCGCATCGCATCAGGCATACGCCCATCACTTCTTGTAGTATTTCTGTGCTTTTCGGAAAGTACATCATCCTTTTTCAGTTCCACTGCCACCACTCACTCCAAGGCGTTTTCACCAAGCCTTTAATCAATCATAGTAATATTCTTGGGGGAAATGCGAGGAATAACGTTAGGGGCAAGGCACTAACTTACTTACTTCCCCTTTGTGCATCTCTGTCAATCTTTGCCCGATCCTCAAAAACAAAGTCATCCACATATAGATTTTCATATATTAAATTTCACGGCGTTATCGGTCGGAATCCTCGACGACGTACTCAATGTACGACTTACTCTGATTCCTCCCTCTGGCCTTGTGAAATTAAAATATCTGAAAATCTATAGGTCAGGCTATTCCTGAGGTTTTAAGTTTTGGTGGAGACGGCGGGAATCGAACCCGCGTCCGAAGATATTCCACTCAAGCGTCTACATACTTAGCCTGCATTTTTGAATTCGTGTCTTTAAGCCCCTACAGGCGGGGTCTTTAAGATACTAGCTTATGTTTGGTTCGCCCCTTATTCTATAAGCATCAAAGAGGGGCTATCCTGCTGATCGTCGCTCCATCTAGCCTCACAGGAGAAGACTAGGGGAACGTTAGCCGTTTACGCGGCTAAAGCGTACTCGTAATCGTTTGCGATTGTGTTTAAGTCCTATTGTTTTACGAGTGAATAGGACCTCGGTATGCAGCTTGGGCTTTAACTATCCCCGTCGAACCCTGATCGTCCCCTTAAACCTGTTTAACGCCAACAACTAATTCCTATTTCAAAGAACCCTGTTATCTGCTTTCCTTCAATATTTTTTCCAGCTCTCTCTTCTCAGTTTTTCTTTTTATGCTTTCCCTCTTGTCATAGAGTTTCTTGCCCCTGGCTAATCCTAATTCCACTTTGGCCTTCCCATTTTCTAGATACATACAAAGAGGGATTAACGTCATACCCCTCTCTTTAATCTTTCCAATCAACCTCTTTATTTCTTGCCTGTGAAGGAGTAACTTTCGATCCCTCAAAGGGTCATGATTGAACTGATTGGCATAAATATACGGTGAAACATGTGAATTTGTCAGGTATAATTCCCCGTTCTTTATCTTGGCATAGCTGTCTTTTAGACTCACCCTGCCCTGCCTGCACGATTTTATCTCACTGCCTTTGAGGACAATCCCTGCTTCATATGTCTCATCAATGAAGTAATCATGTCGTGCCTTTTTATTGTTACATATCGTCTTCCTTGGTAGTGATCTCTTTGCTGCCATTTATATCGAAAGATATCCATATTTATATAAATATTATTTAAGTAGTATTAGCAAATTAAGAAATGCAAAAAGTGTACCAAAAAAACCTAAGTCGGAACAGCATATCAATCTAGCCCAAGGCACTTCCTCATAATTGGCTGTAACAGTCGAATCCTTTTATGGTTATATAAATTTCCATATATATAATTCTTTAACAACGTTATCGATCGGAATCCTATATGACGTGCTAAGGGAAGGGGATTAAATAATATCCCAATTTATGTCTGGACACTAGTTACCTGAGGTGAGGGTTTAAGCCGAACAAAAAAAATGACCTTTCCTTCTTACTCCAGTTAATAACTGGAGTAAGTATAATACCGAAATGATGAGATGTCAAGTCGAACGAAGAATGAATGCAAACTACCGATTTTTTAACCTTGTCCTGCTAAATTTAAAGTTCCCTAACCTACCTTCCGATAATAGATAGAGACTTGACCGTTCGTCATTACAGACCTTGGGGGGAAATGTAAAGATAATAGAAAGATAAAGGGAATTGATAATGTCATAAGACGTACCTTCATTCCATCGGACGCATCTAAAGTTTTTTGTCAGGATGCCGATAGTGGTAATAGTGGTATTGTAGTTTGAGGACTTGTATCATTTGCTATGATCATCTCCCTTGCTCGGTTAATATGGAGTTGAAGCATATAGATAATCTTTTTTCCCTTGGTGATGAGGAGCGCGTGGACATTCAAGTAAATTTAGCGTGTATATAGATTTTCATATATTAAATTTCACTGCGTTATCGGTCGGAACCCTCGACGACGTACTACAATGTACGACTTACTCGGTTTCCTCCCTCTGGCCTTGTGAAATTTAATATATGAAAATCTATAGTGTCTTTTGATGGAGGGCTATCTCCCATGTTTAGGGTAGTTTGGTTTTCAGCTTAGAAAGGGGGAGAGTGGCAATGGCAATAAATATTTCAAGTTATCATGTGCAAAATATTTTACGTGTTTACAATAAACAGGCAAGGTTGCAAGGATCAAGCACCCGTTTTAAGAATGGCTACACTCAACTACCGATGGATGAGGTCAGCGTTTCAGATGAGGCAAAGAAGAGACAGATACTCAAACAGGTTACCTCTCAAGTGGTTGACGAGGTGATGACAAGGGCTACTAAAGATGAAAAAATGACAGGTAGTCTAAAGGGAAATCGGAAAATATAGGTAAACAGCACACAGAAAGACCATATAAAGAGGAAGAAGTTGACACACAAGAATGAAATAAGAGTTTTAATTGTAGATGATGATAAGAGTTCTTTAGATATATTGGAGGAGTACTTGGTTGCCGAAGGGTTCAGTGTGCTGACCGCCTCTGATGGGTCAAAAGCCATAAAGATCATCGAAGAAGAGGACTTGGACGTAGTACTTACAGACCTGAAATTGCCAGGGGCCAATGGAATAGAGGTACTTAAGGTTGCAAAAAAGGTGAACCAGGATCTGCATGTCATTATTATTACCGGATATGCCTCTTTGGAGACTGCACTGCAGGCGATAAAAGAGGGGGGCTATGATTACATCACCAAGCCTTTCAGGCTGGAGGAGGTAGGCGTTGCACTCAAGAATGTCTCCGGAAAGGTAACGCTTGAGAGAGAGAAGAGAAGTCTGGCTAAGGATCTGAGGAAGGCATACACAGAGTTGGACATCCTAAAAGAATCGAAGATGAACCTAAAAAATAACCTGAATAGCATAAACAAGAGGATTGAAGAAGGCCGGGCAAGGATCGTTAAGAACCTTGAAACGCTTCAAACATTGCCTGGAACCCTTCTTCCTCTTCACTATGTTCAAACGAAAGGAAAGGGTGATGATGAGATACTTGTGAGGCTGGAGAGGCTTGGCAAGCTTAGAGATGAAGGGGTTCTCACGGAAGAAGAGTTCAGGGTTAATAAAGAGAGGTTTCTGACTAAGATTTGATTGTAAAAGGGTAGTATCAATAATGACAACGAAGCTCGAAAAAAAATTCAAAAGCTTGGTAGTGGACGACGATCCCGTAGTAAGGGACGCCCTATCAGAGATATTGAAGGACGCCGGCTATATTGTGGATGTTGCAGCAGACGGCGTTGAAGCGCTTCGTAAGGTGAAGACATTTGGTTTTGACTCGGTACTATCTGACATCTGGATGCCGGACATGAATGGGATCGATCTCTTGAAGCAAATCAAGAAGTACGATTTTACTCTTCCTGTTGTTATGGTTACAGGGTGTCCTGATATTAGTCTTGCCGTGGAAGCCATAAAAGAGGGGGCTTCAGACTTCATTACCAAGCCGATCAAGATAGAGCAAGTTGAATTGATAATTGAAAGGCTAATAAAAGAAAGAAGACTATTGCTTGAAAATGTTGAATTGAAGAAAAAGGTGGAACGGAAAAGGACAATTGAGGAGCTTAATACTAAGCTCAATAATAAGGTTATGGAGCTTTCAGCCCTCTATTCCATAAGTGAGACCTTCTCTGAAGCATTAGAAGAGGAGGATATCTTCCAAAAGGTCGTGGATCTGGCCTGTGAGATTACGGAGGCCGGAACGTCTTGCTTGATGATCATAGATAGAGAGTCTAAAGAGTTGATTGTTAAAGCTGCGAAAGGTATTGATAGTGATGTCACGAAAGGAACTAGAATACCTATCGGAAGTGGGATAGCCGGCAAAGTGGCACTTGGGGGCAAGCATTTGCTTATAAACAGTTTGTCTCGGCAACCCTGTTCTGACAATTGTAAAACAATATACAATACCGATTCATATATTTCAGTTCCTCTAAAGATAAAGAATGAGATCTTTGGGGTCTTGAATGTAGGTAATGGCTTTAATGGACACAGATTTTCTGAAGATGAGGTTTACCTGCTTTTGGCCCTGGCCAAAAAGGCAGCGCTCAGTATAGAAAATACAATCCTATATGATAGTATATACAATAATCTTATGAACAGTCTCAGGGCGATGGTTAATGCTATTGAGGCAAGAGACAAGTATACAAAACGTCATTCCCAGAGGGTTACCTTACTGGCAATGGATATCGCAAGAGAGATGGGATGTTCAAATGAGGATGTGGAAACTATTAAGCTTGGAGGGTTCTTGCATGATATCGGCAAGATTGGTATCCGTGATTCTATTCTGTTGAAGCCTGAAAGATTATCTCAAAAAGAGTTTGAAGTTATCAAAAGCCACCCTGTTATAGGAGAGAAGATCATAGAGCCGTTAGGGATTATACCAGTAGAAAAGTCTATAATCCGTCACCATCATGAAAGGTGGGACGGGAAAGGGTATCCCGATGGTCTGTCCGGTATAGATATTCCCCTCCCTGCCCGTATTCTTTCTGTGGCCGACGCCTTTGATGCAATGACTACGGATCGGCCTTATCGGGGGGCTATGTCAAAAGACGCGTCTTTGACTGAGATAGAGGGGTTGAGTGGTTTTCAATTTGACAGTGACATAGTCAAAACATTCAAGAAGGTCTTAGAACAGAATCATACACGGCGACCGGTTTTTGAGGATATCCTTCTCCCCCTTGATTGAATTGATCAGACAGGTATCTTTTCCCCCAATACCGTTCGGCACACTTTTTGATTCAACTGCATGCGACAATCCTTTTGGCTATATCGATGGTAAGGGACTTCAGGAAGATTTTATTAAAAATAACCTTCATATATTGGACTTTGGACAAAATGCATACCCTCAGCGATCTAATAATAGGAGTTAAGGGTGTCGGAAGCACCGGCCTGTTTGCTTTTTCGGCGACAGGAAACGTCCATGGGTGAAACCCTGGGAATTATTAGGGGGTTTGAGCAAAAAGCAGAATCGCCCAAACCCCCTAATAATTCGTCGCCACTTTTGCTGGAGGAGGTTAAAAGTAGCAAATACTAGCTTGTAGCTAGCTCTTGCTAGTATCCTTGATTTCCCCCCAGACTGTCTGGTGATCGTGAATTTGTCCAAAGTCCAAATGTTAAGGTTTAGGGGGAGAATATAAGCGTTTAATTAATCAACAAATTAAGATGATAAGCAATTTTTACTTGAATGCTGCGAGGATTTATTGTATTATTTAAATACATACTGAGTTTAAAGCATCATAGAATCAGGGTGCCATTGGTGTTTTGTAGTATTTGACTTTTTTGCTTTTTGACTTAACAAAATCTCTGCCTACCTTTTTTGTATTCTATTGAAAGGGTGGTGAACGGTTACGTTAGGGATGAGGACGAAATAACTTCCTCAAGTTGGCGCTCAGATTTAGGTTAGATTTGTTCGATCTGAAAACACAAAACCGGAGGAATAGTTGACCTATTTTGAGGATTTTGTGTTTGAAGATCGGGTAAAGATGAGATGCACAAATGGGGAAGTTATTTCGTCCCCGTCCCTTAATATTATACGTTATAAAAACGTAAGGGTTGGGAGCGTGTTTGAATGCGCTTCGTAAAACATAGATCATTGCATGGATAACGAAACTTTCTCTAAATCCGATAAAAGAGAGAAGCCTTTTGGTTAATGTCGTTTCTTTCAATGATAAGGCAGATCATAATAGATATGATCTGCCAAATAAATAATTTAATAGGGAGGTAAAGATGTTTGAGGTATCTGACAAAGCAGGTGAAATGATGAAAGATTATTTAAAGGATAGGGAAGAGACCGCTTCCATAAGGATAATGTTAAGTGAGGGCGGTTGAGCAGGTCCTTCACTGGGCATGGTTCTGGACGAACCATTAGAAGGTGATGAAGTTATCACTAAAGACGGTAGCACCTTCCTTATTGACAAGATCCTCTTGGAGCGTGTACAACCTGTAAAAGTAGATTTTACTGATACGGACGGAGGAGCCGGCTATATTATCACCTCAAGTCTATCGGCAGGTGGAGGTTGCGGGGGAGGTTCGTGTAGCTGCTAAAAAAACGATGGGGAGCCCTTGCCGCTGTTGCAAGGCAAGGGCTCTTCTTCCGAAAATCATTCCCCACAACATACCTTTCCTCTTTCCTAATCCCTAATAACACAGATCCATGTCTTTTGCTGCCTTAGTTTCGTTTAGCCGTCCAACAGGGGTACTTAGTGGCGCAGCGTGAAGTTCTTCCGGGCAGGTTTCGGCCTTTTTGGCTATCCTGATCATAGCTTCGATGAAACTGTCGAGTGTTTCCTTATTCTCCGTCTCTGTCGGTTCGATCATCAGCGCTTCTTTGACGATGAGGGGGAAGTATATGGTCGGTGGGTGAAACCCTTCGTCGATAAGCGCCTTGGCTATATCAACAGCGCGGACTCCCTTTTTTGTCTGGTTTCTGGCTGAAAGAACAAACTCGTGCATACAGCCGTCAGGATAGGGTGTGTGATAGTCTTTTTTAAGCGAATGGAGTATGTAGTTGGCGTTGAGTACAGCGTTGGCACTTACACGCCTGAGCCCCTCCGCACCCAGACTCAGTATATAGGCATAGGCCTTGAGACATACTGCAAAATTACCATAGAACGGCGCTACGTATCCTATGGAGTCCGGATAATTGTAGTTAAGCGCGTATGTGTTGTCATCTCTCTTGATGACCCTCGATATAGGCAAAAATTTCGCTAGGTGCTGTTTGACCCCTACAGGCCCCGATCCTGGCCCTCCTCCTCCATGGGGTGTGCCAAAGGTCTTGTGTAGATTTACATGCACGATATCGAAGAGGGCATCTCCAGGCCGGAATCTCCCTAGAACAGCATTGAGGTTTGCCCCATCGTAGTACATAAGGCAGTCATATGCTTTAGCCAATGCGGAGATCTTCTCAATATCAGAAATGAATATGCCAAGCGTGTTCGGGTTCGTTAGCATCAAGGCCGCGGTTTGCTCCCCCATAACCGATTCGAGCGCTGAGAGATCGATCGAGCCTGTTTCACGGTTTGTGGGAACCACTCGAACGGAATAGCCCGCAGTAGCAACACTGGAAGGATTCGTGCCGTGGGCCTCATCTGGTATCAGTATCTCCGATTTTTTGTTCTTTTTATGTTTTTGGTATGCAGCTACTAGCATTATTCCGGTGAGTTCACCATGCGCACCAGCGAGTGGCTGCAAGGTGAAGGCATCCATGCCGGTTATTTCGCAGAGAAGCTGTTCGAGCTCATATACAACCGCCAGGGCTCCCTGAGTAAGTAGACCTCCACGTCGAAGTTGTGGAAGAAGCGGATGCAGCAAAGAAAACCCATCGAGCCTGGCGATATCTTCGCAGACCTTAGGGTTATATTTCATAGTACATGAGCCGAGAGGATAGAAGTTGGTATCCACTCCGTAGTTCTTCCGGGAAAGGTCTGTAAAATGTCGAACTACATCAAGCTCTGAAAGCTCGCAGAGATCAAGCTCTGTTGACCGAGCATATCTAGCATCTATTCTTGATGAAACAGGCACGTCTGACTCGGGCAGACGGACCCCCCTTCTTCCGGGTACTGACTTCTCGAATATTACCGGCATACCACATCCTCCAATGCTTCTGCAAACTGTCCTATCTCGTACTTTGTTCTCTTTTCGGTGACCGCCACCAGAAGGAAATCCTCCATGCCAGAATAGTAACGGCCAAGGGGAAAGCCGGCGGCAAACCCCTTCTCGATCATTTGCCCTACACATTCTCCGGCGTCCATTGGAAGTCGAACGCTGAATTCGTTGAAGGTTGGGGGCGAGTCAATAACCTCGATTCCTGGAATGGCCTTGAGACGTTCCTTGGCGTATTCTGCCTTGTCAAGGCATAACTGTGCCACTTCTCTTAGACCATCTGTGCCCAGGAGGCTGAGATAGACATGAGCCCTCAATGCACACAACGCCTGGTTTGTGCATATATTTGAGGTAGCCTTTTCCCGGCGTATGTGTTGCTCTCGTGCCTGCAGAGTCAAGACAAATCCCTCTTTGTTTTTGGTATCGACGGTCCGACCCACGATCCTACCCGGCATCTTACGCACTAGCTTCTTTCTCACGGCCATGAACCCTAGATAGGGACCCCCAAACGAGAGTGGAATACCTAGTGGCTGTCCTTCTCCTGTAACAATATCAAACCCCATATCGCCCGGCGTTTTTAGAATCGCGCATGCGATAGGGTTTACCGACTGAAGAGCAAGAGCCCCATTATCATGGCAACGCTGGACGATATCGGAATGGTCGTCTATCGCCCCAAAGAAATTTGGATTTTGCGTGATAACCGCTGCCGTTGAATCGTCGATTAGGTTAAAAAGTCTTTCGCGGTCCGTCTGGCCGTGAATAACTACAGTCTCACGGAAATCTACAGAAAGGTTGGTGGCATAGGAATAGATCATCTTCCTGTAGATGGGACTCACCCCCCCATCCACAACCACCTTCCTACGTCCGGTCAATGCAATCGCCATCTGGAACGCCTCATACAGAGCGGTGCCCCCATCATAAAGCGAAGCGTTTGCCACCTCCATGTCTGTAAGTCTACAGATATGGGTTTGATACTCGTACATGGCTTGGAGCGTACCCTGAGAAAGCTCGGGCTGGTAAGGGGTATACGCAGTATAGAACTCACTTCTTTCAACAATAGCATCAACTGCCGAGGGGATGAAGTGATCGTAGTAACCTCCGCCAAGAAAGCTTATCAGGTTATAATAGTTCTGGTTAGCCAGCTTCTTGAAAAATGAGTGTACCTCAAGTTCTGATCTCCCCTGGGGAATGGAGAAAGACTTCGGCTGCAGCGAGGCAGGAATAACGGCAAAAAACTTTTCAACAGAAGAGACTCCGCATCGCTTAAGCATTTCCTTGCGTTGCTCATCAGTATTGGCAATATAGGTCATTCTTCAGACTCCAGGAATTCCTTGTATGCCTCGGCCTCCATCAGACCACTTAGCTCATGTTCATCAAAATCCTTTAGCTTGAGTATCCAACCGTTGCCATGAGGGTCCTCGTTGATCTTCTCCGGCGCATCTTCTAATGAACGATTGATCTCTGCAATTTCACCCGAAATCGGCGCATAGATGTCGCTTACTGCCTTTACGGATTCAACGAGCGCACATGCTTGTCCCTTCTTTACTATTGTGCCTGGCCGCGGAAGCTCAACAAAGGTAATGTCTCCCAGCGCATCCTGCGCGTGGTCGGTGACCCCCACAGCTGCCAGTGTCCCTTCAATCTTGATCCATTCATGGGTTTCCGTGTACTTGCAGTTGTCTGGTATCATCTCTAAGTCTCCTTCTGTAACTTCTCAATATTCTATGGGCAAGTAACTTCTGCTGTAGCTCACAGGAGTGCTTTTATGAACGACATTGAAAATTTTCAAGCTGTGCAGTTACCCAACAATAGCGCTTATGACTTGAATAATCTTCTCCTCACGGCTTGATTCATTTTGAAGATTCTAAATTCGTTACGCTAAATTGCAGATAACTCGGTCGCAAACTCCCTCAAACAATCTGCAATTTTCAGCTTCACTCACT
>Ga0209345_10000725_pt1 | contig 42254 bp, 35 predicted proteins | sample Cruoilmetagenom7_FD_187294 | JGI IMG/M metagenome (GOLD analysis project Ga0209345, IMG submission 187294) | Oil polluted marine microbial communities from Coal Oil Point, Santa Barbara, California, USA - Sample 7 (SPAdes) (version 2) | ecosystem: Environmental > Aquatic > Marine > Oil seeps ...
ACGGCCAACATGCGCTTTGGCACGCGCTAGCTTCATGGGGAGCGCACGCGCCAAAGCGCAGAAACCCGATAACTCAGTGGCCCAGTTTTACGCCGCGATCTGGTCCCTTTTTACTCTGCGATTGACAGTGTCGAATGCGCCGAGAGCGATCACAATGTCATTTCGCAAAGCCACAGCAAATGTCGCGAGCATCGGGTCGTCGCCGATCGTGTCAAAGGTTAGGGCCGCCACCGCAGGTTTTGAATCCTGCAGCGGGTCTAAATTTGCAGCGCTGTTTGCAGATGGACGCAATGCAATAGCAACAGCGATCACCAACAGCAAACCAGTCATCGCAGCCGCACCCCAGATGATCCTTTTTGGTTTGAAGCGCTTGGTCGGCAAGGGTTCGGCAATCGCTCCTTCGGCACGGGGCGTGGCCTTCAAGCTGTACCCAATGCCAGCGTTGGTTTGTAATAACGCATGCCCCTTGTCGCCAAGCGCGCGGCGTATGTCGGCAATACATTGTGTGATGCTGTCATCAGAAACCGCCGCTTGCCCCCAAACCTCTTCGATCAGACCGTCCTTATTCAAAGGGGTTGGGTGGTGTCGCGCTAGCGCAAGGAACGTGGCAAAGCTTTTCGCGCGCAAGGTCACAGGTGCATCACCGCTCAGTCGCAAACTGCGCGCCTGTTCGTCGAAGAATATCTCAACCCCATTCGCGTTCAAAGAAACAGCGGTTTTTGTCGGCACAAAATACCCTTCCCATTAATCGATCTCGTCAGTTTGCACAATTTCAGGCCGATTTCATAGGAATTTCAGCAGAAAAGCCGATTTTTTAATAAGATTTCAGGCCCGATTTCAGGACATTTCAGAGCCGGTTATCCGAAAGTAAATCCATCGAACAACACAACATCCGGATCAAACGCCGGAACAAACCAAACACTAAAAGGGATTAATCAGATGTCTTTATTTAACAAAACAATTTCGGTCATCGCAGCGACTGCAACGATCATCGCAACACTATCAACAGTCGCAGATGCAACCCCGTTTCAGGTCATTAAACAAGCCCCCGATTTGAATGAATATTGCCAACGGTACTACGGAGTAGACGCCCGGCTGGTCGAGTATTCTGCGCTCGGATGGCAGTGTTATAAGAACGCTTCAAAAACTTGGGGTATCTCTGTCAAACAAGCCTGCAAAAACCAATATGGATTGCCCAGAGCCACCTACTCAGACAAAGCTGATCCTTATTCATGGTACTGCAACATCGCAAAGCCAAAGACGGCCCGCATTGATCTGAACCGCTATTGCAAAAAACATTTTGGTGGCAGCGCAAGGGCCAGATTGCTCGGTGCCACACCGCTTGATTGGGTGTGTGAACACGGCTCGTGGGGCCGCTCGGGCATCTCAGGGAACCAAGCCTGCAAAGAACAGCACGGCCTGCCAAAGGCGTCCTACAAAAACATCAACGACCCTAACTCTTGGTACTGCCACAGCTAAAGCAATGCTGCTGCGTTTCCACCATTTCAACAAAAGGGTTACCATCATGAACACTCAAATTATCAAAAAGCCAAGAGTACAATTTCTTTTGCTTCTGGCAGCTCTTGCAGGCTTCTCTGACGCGGCTTTGGCGGATGAAACGAATTACAGCGCCAAGACGTTCTCTGCTGATTGCCTTTTGTTTGGCGGTGTCACGCAGATATTTGAAAACAGCGTTACCTGCAAAAAAAGCGGCGGCCAGTCCATCATCTGTCTGCATCAAGGCGATGCCGTAAGGGGCTGCAAACTTGAAAACAGTTTGCCCGACCAAACGAAGCCGAGACTTCAGAAACAACACAACCAACCCAGTGCCGATTTCATGAACAAGGCACTGCACTGAACCTTGCCGCGACGGGGTCCTCCTGTCGTTGCACACACACTGGGGCCAATAGGCCCGCACAACCCAACAAAGGAAGTTCAAAATGGAAAACTCTAAAAACCTAATACGTGCCCTTTTCCTAGTCGCGGCAACGGTCTTAATGGTCAGCAGTGCCACAGCCGAAAACGACGATGACATCTCAATCCTTATTGAATTGGTCGGATGTGAGGACGCCGGGGGGACAAGTTATCCCCAACCAGACGGTTCCACTATAACAGCCTGTTGCACACCCGATGAATGTTATGTTTGTGATCAAGATGGGGATAATTGCGAGATAGCTAAATCCGCAGGCGGAATAAGCAAACCTGCAGCGAATACTGGCACCATGGTTGAGTGGCCCGGCACCAAACCGACCGTTGGAACACACACCAAACCAATTGTTCGTGAGTCAATTATGCAAAAGTTGAAACGGAACTAACCTTCCTATGCCTTTAACGAAATTGACGTTTTTGCATTCAAGTTTGAAAGTGGTGGGCAAAGTCGTGGGAGAGATCACTACACCCCCCACCACGATCAGACGGATCTAGGAAACTATGCTACTGTAAATGAATAGTACCTGCCAAATTTGGATAACATCGCTGATTATTGCAACAACTGATCATCAAATTAACACGACCCAATCACATTCTAAAAACGGAGAAATTTTATGAAACTTCCAACATTAACTTCCCTTATCACAGGCATTACTCTTGCAAGTGTCTGCACGCTCTCATTGGCCAAAACTGCATCGGCACTTGATGCCACAGCCACACAGGCCGTCAATGTCAGATCAGGCCCTGGCGTTAGCTATTCTAAGGTAGATGTTCTTTCCTCTGGCGAAGACGTTAACATTACGGAATGCCAAGGCCGGTGGTGCTATGTCGAACATTCTGGCCCCGACGGTTGGGTCAGCGGTCGCTACCTGCGGGCTGACGAAGCCACCACATCGGGCCAGTCAAGCAACCAACAAATGGACCCAGCCCTTACTGCCATTCTAGGCGCTATTTTGGGGGCTGTTATTATTGACGCGCTTGATAACGATGAGCCGACACCACCAACCCCAACTCCTCCAACCCCGACACCGCCAGTAACGGCAAATTTTACCGGCCTGTATCTGTATTATTCCGGTGAACGTGAAGATAATTTTTCTACTGCGACGATAAACGGCATTCAGGCCGCAACGGGGGCAGGTTATCGGTTGGTTCGCAAACAAGGCTGTATTTTGACAAATAAACTCCCTGGTACGGTGCCTTTGAATTTGTATTGGCATGGGGGTCGCGGTGATAACTTTACGACAGCGACCGGCGCAGTGGATGCGCAAAATGCAGGCTATCAGTTTGTACGGACGCTTGGGTATATCTACGCTTCACCCAACAACAATACCCGTCCATTGCGCCTACACTGGAGCGCTGCCCGTGGCGATAATTTCACGTCATCAACATCACAGGGTGCGGCCGCTGCGAATGCTGCAAATTATCGCTCGGTTCGGAATGAGGGGCATATCGGGAACCCAACACTTTGTAACTGATCTAACCGCCAACAAACCCCGCCAGAAATGGTGGGGTTTGTATTCGGCATAACCTGATCCAACACCAACGGTGGCGGCAAAACACAATTCTAAGGAGAGAACCATTGAAAGCATCCATCGTATCCAAATTCATTTTGTTGGCAACTGTGGGGCAAATTACGGCCTGTCAACACGCAATCGAGCCCGCCGAAAACAACAAATCTTTCAACACATCTCAGATCGTGTTTCAAATTGCGGCAAATACAGTTGCCTGCACCACATCGAGCTCAATTGCCCTACCAATGCCTAGGAGATGTTTGGTTGTGAATGATGAGACATTCCACGATGCGATTGATGGTTACGATCATCAAGAGGGCGTTAGCCGGACCATCAAAATTGCACGCACTCAAATTTGTGATCCGGACGTCTTTAACAGCTGCCCACAGGATATAGGTAGCATATACAGTTATCGCCTTCTTAAAATTATGTCATAATACGAAACGCACCTCTTTAGGCCGTCCATTTCCACAGAGCAAAATATTCATTCAACCAATCAGTTTGGGTGCATAGGTGAGCCCTTCAACCAAAACCAACTTGGAAAGGCCGTGGAAGAGAGTCGCTTGACCTACTTTCGAAACCGGCAAGAACTTTGAAATCATAGAGTGTTTCAACAGAATTGGCCGTGAGTGACGGTTGAACCATTTCCTGCGAACAGTAGTTTTGTCCGCACGGCAGGCTTTGCTATCTCTCTGATGTGCGAAGTGCCAATAAAGCCAATAGGCTTTGAGTGAGTTCGAGAGAGGCTTTCAGCCGGGGTGGAAAATTGAGAAACTTACACATTTAGTTACACAATTTGCAATTTAAGATATTTATTCCATTTAAAATCAATTAATTACCATATAGCTATCCCCTCTCCTAAGGGGCAGGTTACTGGTTCGAATCCAGTCGGGGTCGCCAAAGCCGAAACTGTTGAAATATCAGATGTAGCGAACGGCTGTATTACATCTTTCTGCGACATTGGATCGGTTCGCAAGAAATGACGCATAAGGCGAGAAGCGGAAGTCTGCTGTGAATGCAAACTGTTAGACCCCAATTCCTCAAAGCTGTTTTTCGCAATGAGAATTCTTTAAACAGAACTATTTTGGCAGACAAACTCAGCCTTATCGCGGCGCACGAAATACCGAAACGAAGGTAGAGAGCGCAAAAAGAATCGCAGCCAAACAAACAATTGTTGGCCCGGTTGGCGTGTCAAAATGATAGGCTGCACCCAACCCACCGAGTGCCGAAATGCCGCCAATTAGCGCTGCAATCACAGCCATGGCTTCGGGCGTTCGGCTGAAGGCGCGTGCGGTAGCGGCTGGAATAATCAGCATGGCGGCGATCAGTAAAACACCCACAACTTTGATCGCGACCGCAACAACAATTGCCAGCGAGACAGTCAAAACCAATTGCTCGCGCTTTGGATCAATCCCACTGGCATACGCAAGGTCAGAGTTTAACGTTGCCGTTAACAAGGCCGACCATCGCGACCCGATCAGGACAAGGACAAGAATTGCGCCGCCCCATATGGTGGCAAGATCTGTAGGCGTCACCGCCAGAATGTCGCCAAAGAGATAAGCCATAAGGTCAATCCTAATGCCACTAAGAAAGGATACCGCGACCAAGCCAAAGGCCAATGCTGAATGGGCCAATACGCCAAGAAGCGTGTCCATCGCATATCCACGCCCGCTGAGTGTTGAGATTGTCAGGGCCATTAGCAATGAGACCAAAAGCACCCCGGCAAAGACAGACATCGACAAGGTTAGTGAAATTGCCACCCCCAAAATGGCGGCATGGGCCGTGGCATCGCCAAAATAGGCCATGCGGCGCCAGACCACAAAACACCCCAGCGGCGCGGCTGCAATTGCCACACCCAAGCCCGCCAAAGCGGCGCGCACTATGAAATCGTCCAACATTATTCAGAGGTCTCCTTGGGTATCGTGACTATGATTGTGGTCATGGGGATGATCATGCGTGTGGCTGTGATGATGCCGGTAGAGTGCCAATGCACCTTTTGTCCCTTCACCAAAGAGCGCGCGATATTCAGGGGCAGAAGCAACATGCTCTGGCTCGCCTTCGCAGCAGACATGCCCATTCAGGCAGATCACCCGATCACTGGCGCTCATCACCACATGAAGGTCATGGCTAACCATCAAGACAGCACAGCCCAGCTGCTGGCGAACATCCTCAATTTGCCGGTAAAAGGCTGCCGATCCGGGCTGATCAAGTCCTTGCGTGGCCTCATCAAGGATCAATAGATCGGGTTGGTTCATCAAGGCGCGCGCCAGAAGAACGCGCTGAAATTGCCCACCTGAGAGACGGCTCATCTGGCGGGCTGACAACTCGGGCACGCCGGCCTGTTCTAAGGCATGCAAGATTTGTGTGGCATCTACGCGGTGTGGCAGGCCCAGAAAACGACCAGCTGTCATTGGGAGTGTCGGATCAATGTGCAACCGCTGTGGGACATAGCCAATCCGCAGGTTGTTAGATTTTTTGATTCCCCCAGATGTTGGTTTGAGCGCGCCAATGATAACCCGCAACAGGGTTGATTTACCCGAACCGTTGGGGCCAACAATTGTGATAATTTCTCCTGCTTCGATCGCCAGAGAGACATCATGAAGCGCTGTATTGCTGCCCAGACGAACTGTAAGGTTTTGGATGTCAACAAGTCTCATACAGAGGCACCTTTAGCTATACACTTGGGGCAGAGGCCTTCGGCCTCGACGACAGTTCGCTCAATGTTAAATCCAGCTTCTTGTGCGGCTTGGCCCATTAGCTTTTTGGCTGATGTGGATGCCTCGGCAACTGATCCGCACAATCGGCAAATCATAAACACCGGTGAGTGTTTTTCGTGGGGATGGGCGCAGGCAATATAGGCATTCAGGCGCTCAATCTTATGAACAAACCCGTGTTTTACAAGGAAATCTAAGGCGCGGTAGGCGACAGGCGGTTGAGAACCGTAACCCTCTTTGACCAACCTTTCAAGAACGTCATAGGCCCCAAGAGCCCTGTGGTCTTCCAGCAGAAATTCCAGAACCCTGCGGCGCGTTGGTGTGAACTGCAACTTGTTATCCATGCAATAGGCCTCGGCAACGGCGATCATATCGTTGATGCAAGCGGTATGATCATGTTTTTCGAATCCAACGGCGTCCATGTTACATTTCCTTTTTCTCTTGCCCTCATTGATACGTGATACTATTACATACAAATCAAAACAATATGTTATAACGTAACACGGAGATCGCCATGAAAAAGTCTATTATTTACGGAGCTGTTTCAACTCTTGCCTTTGTAGGCATTGCCACAGCAGAAGTTCCTACAGTTGCCGTAGACATCCCTCCTGTTCACTCTCTTGTTGCTAGGATTATGGTGGGTGTTGGCACACCAAATCTGATTGCCCAGCCTGGCGCTTCACCGCATGGGTATTCACTTCGACCTTCCGAGGCAGCCGCTCTTCAAAAGGCCGATATCGTTTTTTGGGTGAGTGAAGATCTGACACCTTGGCTCAAGGGACCGATTGAGGCGCTTGCTCAAGATGCGAAATCTGTGGAACTGATGGAGATAGATGGCACAACCAAGTTGGAGTTTCGTCAGGGGGTGGCGTTTGAGAAACATGGTCATGACGAAGAAGACGACAATGAAGACCACGCGCAAAACGAAGTGGAGGGCGGTCACGGGCATGATGAACATGATGCTCATGACCCACATGCTTGGCTTGACCCCGAAAATGCTCGTGTCTGGCTTGATGTGATAGCGAAGGACCTTGCTGCGCTCGACCCAGAAAATGCAGATGCCTATGTTGCCAATGCGATTGCCGGTAAGGTCGATTTGGCCGCGCTGATCAATGATATCAATGCCGACCTAGAAGCATTCCGCGGCACCAATTTTGTCGTCTTCCATGATGCCTACCAGTATTTTGAAAACCGGTTCAACGTTTCGGCCGCTGGCGCGATCACTCTCGGTGATGCTTCCGCTCCCAGCCCCGCGCGGATTGCTGAAATCCGCAAAAAGGTGGTTGAACTTGGCGCAACATGCGTGTTCACGGAACCACAGTTCAATCCCGGTTTGGTACAGGCGGTTTTTCAGGGAACCGGGTCGGTGACCAGTGTATTGGACCCGCTTGGCTCTGAATTGCAGTTAGGACCGGATCTCTATCCGCAACTTTTGAGCAATCTTTCAAGCAATCTTGCGACCTGTCTCAAATAGGCATGAATTGGCTCGGTATAGCGATACCCCTTGTCCATACAGAGCTAGAATCATTATTGTAAAAACATGGTACGTTTCCTCCTCCTTATCTGCAACATTTATGCTTTGGCAGCTCCAGTAGAGGCCCATCCGCACATCTTTGTGGATGCGGATGGGGGCTATGTTTTTAATGATGCAGGCCAACTCGTGGGCGTACGGGTTTTCTGGCTTTATGACGCCTATTCGACCTTGTTTCTCTACGAAACGCTTGATCTCGACAAAGATGGTGATGGCGAGCTGGATCAGGCTGATCTGGAAAAAGTCAGGCAAGGCGAGACGACGTGGGATCGGGGATATGAAGGCGACACCTATCTTTGGATTGATGGTCAAAAACAGATGTTGTCTCGTCCGTTGAAAACATCGGCGCGAATGATTGAGGGACGTATCGGCGTGAGTTTTGAGCTGCATTTGCAAAAACCACAAGATATCGGCAGACGCAGTGCCAGTCTCAAGCTTTACGATCCCACCTATTACTACGCCTATAGCATACTCGGAGATGGCCGAATTTTTGGAAATGCATCCGGCTGCCATCTCAGGGTAAATAGGTTTAACCCAGATGAGCAAACCGCAGCGTTGCAAAAAGAACTGAGCACCCTGTCCCGCGATGAGGCCCCGGAAAACCTAAATATTGGGGCCAAATTCGCCGAGGAGATTGCTCTGCAATGCGATTGATCTTTCCTATCGGCATTTTTGCAATGAGCATATGTATCGCCATCATCGTTGTATTATTGGTGGATACCTCGGCTCTTTTTTACTGGGCGGCGCAGCAGCAGCGGTCATTTCAAAATGCAATGGCGGGTAGTTTGCGCGCCATCCGTGCTGGCGATGGTTTGGCGCTGTGGTCACTATGCAGTCTGACCTTTGCCTATGGGTTTGTACATGCGATTGGCCCTGGCCATGGCAAAATTCTGTTAGGTGGCGCGGCCCTTTCAAGCCAATCAACCCTGCGGCGCATGGCGGCTTTGACGCTGGTTTCAAGTCTTGCTCAATCATTGATGGCAGTCATAATCGTTGTTGGCGGCATCTCGTTGTTGTCTCTTTCATCGGCAGATACTGTTAATCTCACCGAGAAATGGTTGGCGCCAATTAGCTATGGGGCAATCGCCTTGATCGGTCTATATCTATCGGTCCGTGCTGGGCGGCAATTCTGGCGGCTAAGTCGGCCTACAAAACACAACTCTAATGATGACCATCACAAAGATGGATGCGATTGCGGCCATCGACACGGGCCGAGCATTGAAGAAATTGATGCACTGAGAACCTGGCACGAGATGGCCGTATTGGTAGCGAGCATCGCCATACGGCCCTGTACCGGTGCGTTGTTTTTACTGGTGATTGCTTGGCGGTTTCAAATTTTACCTGCAGGCGTGCTGGCGGCCTTTACTATGGGACTGGGCACAGCTGCATTCAATCTGGTGTTTGCGGGTTCCGGTGTTGGTTTGCGCGGTCTGCTAAGCTTGGCAGATCGGACAACGAAAGGTGTGCGCTACCTGCCTGCTGCACTACAAATGATTGGCGGCTTGCTCATTGTATTCCTGTCGTCCGGGATGTTGTTGCAAACCCTTTAGTGGACGTTGTCAGAGGAAAATGACCTGAGGTAGGAAGGACGGGTGCCTAGCGTCGGCGAATGATAAAACGCGCCCCATGCAAGTATTTTAAGACGAGTCCGGAGGGCCTCCGACTTTAGCGCTCCAAGAATGCTGCGGCGAGGCATCAATGCCTGCAATGATGGGCTGCATTGTAGAAATTGAGATTGTCACCAAGGTTTGGTTTGGGCCGAAAGCGTCAGCTGGGCCGTTTCTTGCGAACGGTAGTTTTGTCTGCACTGCAGGCTTTGCTTGCCTTTGGGAGAGGCTCTCTGGCTGGGTCGGAAAATGAGAAACTTACACACTTTGTAATTTCAAGGTTTAAAATTCCTTATAAACAATATCTTAACATATAGCCTCCCCTCTTCTAAGGGGCAGGTTACTGGTTCGAATCCAGTCGGGGTCACCAAAGCCAAATTTTTGAAGATTTAGATGCTGCGATTGACTGCATATGGGCCCATATTGACCGATGCTGCATGATGAACGAACGGCAGCAATGCGCAGAAAGTGAGCTTTGCAAAGTTGCGTGGAGGGCTCCCAGTTGCCATTCATCTGACTTCCAACCGCTGCGGTGCACCTTCCCCAAAGAGGCTCTTGGTTGAAAGTGCAGCATTTCTAAGGGGCCAACGGCGGCTCAGCGGACAAAGTCGAATTTCGCCGCAACTGCATTAGAAACCAACGTTTTCATTCGCACCCGCGACAGGTGGCGCGAAAAGAGCTCGGTTGCTGTGATGGCGATCAACCCAATCCTCGTCACTAGCGCGACTTCTTATCTTGCAAGAAACAACCTGAAAAGGAACCCTGACCTCAGAACTGAAAGGTCGGGAGAGTATTGTGATGAAGCGCAGTTGCGAATATTTCTCTGGGTTATTCTTGAATCGACTCCAAGTAATACGTTACTGACTGAGCCCGGCCAGCATCGATATAAATGGCATCGGTCTTGTTCACGCCACGACACCCCGATTTCAGGGTGTTTCTGGTCGGTGGCGTTGGTCGTTTACGTTCCCTATATACCGCAAGAAAATTTTTGCGCATACGTCACCAATACTGGAACCATTGCAGATCCAGTGCGTTTGCTAACACCAGACTTGGACCGATATCAGCTGCAAAACCACAGCAGCTTTAACCGGCCTATTAGGATACCCTTCCCCGACCTGCCGATAATTTTCCGACGCCTAACCCACGTCTTATTTTTTAACCGCTTCAATTTCATCGCGGTTTCCGGGTGTTGTTTGTGGTCGAGTGGTGTTTTCTACGGCAGCACCAGGCCGTGGTGGCGATACTTCTGTGGCCATCGCAAACGAAGCCGCCATTTTGGTAACAACCGAATCAAACTTCTCTTTCTGAGCGGACGGGTAGGTAATTTCCAGCACGTGAAACAATTCGTTTTGTGCATCGACCAAGACCTTACGATAGAAAATATTGTGCCCTTTAAATCCCGAGAGCACATACCAACCTTCACCCATTTTCTTGTAGGTCACCTCATCATAGCCTCCCCAAGAGAGGTCTTGTTCGATTAGATCACGAACCCCAAGACCGTTGATATTGTGTTGCCCAAAGACCAGAAAACTCTGCGACCCATTGATACCTTCGAAACTGCGCCCATCATTATTTTGCGGCGCATCCATCTCGCGGAACATATGGGAAGGGTAGGACACCTGCGTGCCAAACCGCGTGTTTAGGTAACTTTCCCAGACGGCGGCTGATTGCGACGACTGGGTGGCTGGTGCGGGTGCGGGCGCTGGATTGGCACTCTCTGAAGATGCGTCGAGCGCGGCCTCAGGATTAAAAACATTGTTGAAGCGAAGGCTCGGGACCAGCGTATCATGCAGGGCTGTTAACTCATCCAGCGACACATTGCTGCCCTCGACGGTAAATATAAAGCGGTTCTCGTCTGTGCGCGCGCGCTCAGTCACGTTTAAGATGGTCGTCAAATTGCCGATCTGTGACGTAATGCGCGTCGATGGTTCATGATCATTTACCACCTGTTTCACCGAAATATCATCATAATTGGTTATAGGCTCATCCGGGAACCACCAAAAGGCAAGAACCGTGAACCGCCCATCGGGGCTGGTGAATATCTTGTCGGAGGGGCTGTCGTTAATCGCTGTCCAGTCTTGCGGCAGGTTAAATTGCACCCCTTCTACATCAAGCATCTGGCCAGCGTTACCTCCCTGCGCAATGTTTTGTTGCGGCGCGGGTGTCGGTGTCTCAACGGCTGCGGGCGCTTGCTGCTCGGCAGGCTGAGGGGCGACCTCATTTGTTCTATCAGAAAGTTCAGCACAGTCTTGCATACCTTCGGGCAAAGACAATGCAATACCTGCCATTGCTTCGGAAAACTCTTCACCTTCAAAAAATTCAGGAGGGCCAGCAAGAACAATACCGATTGGCGCGCCATCTGGTAGGCATTTGTTCAAGCGATAATAGGAATAGCGTCCCGAAACCATGCGCGCCCCAATGTAAAATTCAGGAGAGCTTTCCCATGTTTGTAGCATCGCCTCTTGGCCAAATATATTGGCCGCTTGGGGGGCGGTCGCATCCGCTGGAACGCTACCATCCATGCCTAGATCTCCGATCACACGGCCCGCGAAGGCGATCGCAATATATCCTGCGTAATATTTGGTTCGAAGAGAAACAAACTCCCCGTCAACACTATTATGGATTACCCAGCTTTTAGGAGCCTTGTAGGACACCAAACCATCAAGCGCTTCTGGGCGCGTTTGCGGTCCTACTGCCGGGGTTTTGACCGTGCCCAACACCTGTTCAAAGGTTTCTCCATACGTGCTATAATCATCATTAAAAGTCGCCGTTGTGAACGATAAATAGTCATCATCCTCATTTGTTTCGAGGGATTGAAACGCGACGGCATCTAACTGAATTTTCCCGCCATCCATTTCGCCATGCACAACAACCCGATTGTATAGGCTGCTATCTGCGAGCAGATGTTCACTTACGGAAAGTATTTCCATCTCATCATCATCAAGCAGGTTCTTTCGGTCATAACGCACTGCAAAAGAGGGCCCAGCGTGGGTTTTCATATCTCCGCCAAACAGAAAGAGCTCGTCACGGCTTTCCTTGACCACGGACCAATCAGGGGGGGCGGAAAAAGTTATTCCTTTTATCTCATAGCTCACCCAATCCGCGGGTGCGGTAAAGCGCGCGATTTGGGGCTGCTCTGGTGTTGAATCTTGCGCAGCAACGGGTGCGGAATCGGCTTGAGGCGCAGGGCTTTCCGCACCTAGGGCCGTATCAGCCTCGGCTTCCGGCCCGTCGCTTAAAAAGGTCTGTGGGGGCGGCAGAGTGTCGTCTTGCGGCACCAGTTGATCAAGCGGAATGTTATCATCAGTAATGCCAAAGGCGTCATAGTCGCTCTCTGTCTGGGCCGAGGCTGTGCCAGCCAAAGCAAGGATAAGAGCGAGGTGGGATATTTGGCGGATTAAGGTATATTTCATATTGAACCTCATGGGTTGGGTATCAGCTTTAGGAAAATCATGGGGATGTCGGGTAGCGGCCTTCTTTGGCATAGCGCGAGGCATCTCGCATGACTTTCACAGCCGCTTTGCCTTCTGGGGTATCCATCCCATAGTATTGAGGCTCGCCCGCACCGAGCGCGGCGAAGATGCCGATCAAGTTGATCTGGGCAGGTGAGATACAGATACGCTCAATCGTCACGGTACGAGAGACAGCCTTGCGCTCGAAGCGCTCGATGGTGCATTCGCCTTCCACAAGGGACGCATCTGAGAGGATATCAAATTTGCAGTTCTCCAGTGATAGGATACCATCATGATAGGGGGCACCAAACATCATCGCGTCCTTCGTATGGCGACCGGGCGAAGCGGTTGACCATCCGTTTTCGACATCGAATTTGCCAAGAAACATTGTGCCTCCCATAGTGGTTGCCATATCAATTGTCGTTTCGCCGCGTGCCGGGCGGGTTTGGGTTTCTTTAGTGACAGGTTTGTCCACTTCCATCCGGCGCAAAGTGCAGGACTGACTGCTTTCATTTAGCTGGTACCGAACCACAATTGGCGTCTGCGGCGTTCCAAATTGGGTCGTCATCTTGCCATCCGTGATGAGTAGCGTATGGGATTCGCTGCCTTCAGATGTTTCAAGGATCACTTTTTCGGGAAACCCGGCCTTCATAAGCGCATAATAGGTCAGTTTGGCGCGAAATGTGCCATCAGCACGCAGGTTCCCGCCCCATTCACCACCATTCGGCAGGGGCATTACAACACGCGCACCCTCGGGGGCATTATAGGCCGTAACTTCAAGAAGGTAGGTTTGATTAAGCTCCTGCTTTAACTCATAGTTGGCGTTGGATATCTGTTGCAGCAGGTTTTTATTCCATGCAAAATCGGCAATTTCCGGCAAGACTTTTTCAACAATCATTTGCTCAAGGACGCCCTTATGTTCGGCCTCGATTTGGCGTTTTATGAAGTCTCTATCCCCAAACGATGCCCCATTACATTCACTGTATAATTCGAGTGCGTCGCTGTTGAATGCACGCTGCACATATTCGTTGAGTGTGCCATCAAGGTAGGTATTAAACCAAGCCGAATTGCCATCTTTTTCAGCGAATTCATATAGGCTGAGGGCTTTGGCCTTCCATTGACTGATCGTCATCCCGTGCGCTTCATAATAGGCTTTGTAGCGACATGACCAGACGTTCACGCCGATATCGGTCAAACCTGATTGCCATTCCGAAAGGGTGACATCGAATATAAAGGTCGCGACCCCTGCAATCTGCATAGCGCTCGACCCCCAACGGCCAATGGCATAATTAACCATGGCTTTCATGCTGCCATAAAGGGCCTCGGTGGTTTTGCCCTGGCCCGCATCACGGCTCACCTGTGCAATGGCCATGACCAATCCGATATTATTGAGCGCATTATTCGCTCTGCCAAAGGATTTTAAATAGGCTGCGTGCTCGGCCAATGTGCCCATCGCACCAAACACCCCTTGAGTCGTGCCTAGGGCTTTAATGCCCAACTCAACCCTTGCCTTCTGTGCGGCCTCGCGATTTTTTGCCGTAAGCGCGTGGCTCAGGGCTGCAATATTTTCATCTGGAAGCCGATGCTTGTCGGCGTTTGGCGCTTTTAGAAATTCAACAACCCTCTCGGAAGGACCGCGCCCTTCGGTCTTGGCGAACATCAGCGGGCCAACGGTGCTCGCGACGGTCGGTGCCGATGTTTGTGCAACGCTTGCCGTGACCAGAGAAAAAGCTGTTAAGACCGCGAATCCGAGCGAGGATATTGCGCGAATTTTACGAAATCCATTCGCTCGTTTGAAAAATACCATCCACCCAACTCCTATATTCTAGGCGCACCTGATCGTAGAGCAGAGCGTTTCTTAGAGCCCTGATACAGATCAATTGCAAAAGCTCTGATGTTGAAAGAGTAGTGCGATGCGCAATGTCAACTTAGTGCGCGGTGGCTAAGTTGTTCTCCCCAATCGCCAGACCGCGATTGTCGTCTACTGGCACACGAAGCCAAACAAGTTGCGTCATTTCCAAAAGCTGACGTTGATGGACGATGCTGCGAAAGCTTGCTTCCCTTTGGGAGAGGCTCTCAGCCTGGGTCGAAAATTGAGAAACTTACACATTTGGTTGCACACTCTATTTTTCAAGGAACTATTCCCCTCTCCTAAGGGGCAGGTTGCTGGTTCGAATCCAGTCGGGGTCACCAAAAAAGTTCAGTAAAATATGGTGATTTTACAATTAGTTGTGCGGCACCTTGCGGAACTTCGCGCAAAATCACACGGCGATGTAGGCCGCGAGAGGCAAATTTTTCTTGAAAACCTGTACAATATTTTTGCGGTGTCACCTCTTTTGGGGTCGTACCTGCCGACGTTACCGGGCTCAAGCATATCAGTGGAGGCGCAAACGGTCGGTTCGATACCATTATGAAGTTCAGCCTTTACGCCAATGCAAACGACCAAAGCCGCACGAAACCAAACACCGATATGTTTACCTGAGGCGTAATTCTGCCCGAAGAAATTAGGCCACTTCAAGTTTAGGTCGTCTGATGCCGCTTTGGATGGACACTTACGTATTAGATAAGTAGAATACGTTCGAGACGAAGAGGTAAACGATGGCTTCCAATTATTCGCCAAGACGGAATTCGACCGCAATTGTTTTGTGGGGCGGTGCTCTTTTGACGGTTTTCCTATTGATATTGCGAGTAATCGTCGTCGCGCCGGACTTGAACGGGCTAGGCTTTTTCCCAAGTTTTGCGGTCTTTCTAGGAAGTTCGGCCGAGGACATTGCACTTGCTCTTGCGGTGATTTTCGCGACTCTTGTGCTGTTACGTAGCCTTCCTGCGGCAACCCATTTCTTTGTCGAAACCATTTTCAGTGTTTTTGCAGCCGCAACGGCCGCGATTGGACTTTTGAATCTGACCGCATTGGGTATGTTAAATGCGCCTTTGACCATGGAGTGGGTGCGTTATTCGGACATTGCGCATACCGATGTTGTTCTTGATTCACTGTTCCACCTTTTGCCTATCGAAAATCTGTTGGGCGGCCTTGTGGCTGTATCTGGACTGTATCTCTTGGCCCGCTTTGCCGCAAAGAAAGAAAGCATCACTTACTTACCGAAATTAGCCATTACCTTAGCTGCAGTGGCAATGTTGGGAGGCTTTGTACTGGCTGGCCGGGCAAGCCCGGTCCCGGAAGGCAAGCAACGCAACCCTATTTTGGCTTTCACGCAATCTCTTTTTTCTGATGGTGGTCAGGCTTCTTTGGACCGGCTTGTGGACACAACCACTTTGGGGCTGGCGCAAGACTGGCCTTTTGACCGCGTGGCAGGGGTGGAAAGACCTAAAGCCCCCCAGAAACCTTTGCGCAACGTCATTTTATTTGCATATGAATCCACGCCCGCCAAACAGAGTGAAGGCTGGGGTGGCACGATGCCGGTGACGCCCAACCTTCGTGCAAGCCTTTCAAACGCTTTGGCTTTTAACAACGCCTATGCGCATGTCCCGGCGTCCAACTATTTCCTAGTGTCCGCGTTTGCTTCGCTCATCCCTGAGTTGTCGGCGGTTTCCACGACCTATACGCACCCCGAATTTGACTTCAACGCGCTGCCCAAGGTGCTGAAGGGTGCCGGATTTCGTACAGGCTTCTTCAACTCGTCCGACAACCGCTTCCAGAACACCGAAGTTTTCACCAGGGCTGCGGGGTTTGAGACAGTGAAGGACTATCGCGATTGGACCTGCGAGACGGGCGTGTATGAATACACGTCTGTATCGGAAAAGTTCCTCAATACGTCGTCGGATCTCTGCACTGTGGACAAGATTATTGATTGGATCGAAGAGGACCCGACAACCCCGTTTTTTATGGCTTTTCGAACAGGCATGACGCATTATCCCTATTTTCCGGGTGAAAATCCGATCGACTTCGGCGTCAAAGATGAAAGCTACAACAACTATCTGAACGCCCTAAAAGTAGGAGACGAGGCATTTGGAAATCTGCTTGCCTATATCGACCAGAAAGGCATGAGCGATGAGACTTTAATCTTGGTGATGGGAGATCACGGCGAAGCTTTCGGCGAACATGGGACTTATGTTCATGCGGCGGGGATCAACGAAGAAAATGTTCATGTGCCTTTCGCACTGATCAATCCGCAACTCTTTGACGGGTCCCGGTCTGATCTGATTGTTGGCCTCAAGGACGTTGGTCCTACTATAACCGATCTTTTGGGAATTGATGCACCTGCTACATGGCAGGGGGAATCTATATTTGCTCAGTCGCGGTCTAACGGGGTCATGCTTTTTGCACCTTGGAACGGCTTTTTGGTGGGCTATCGTCAGGGCAGCAACAAGGTGATCTACAATGCCAATTCGGATGAGTTGGCAGTCTACAATTTGACGGAAGACCCTGAGGAACGAACGAACCTTGTGTTGGCGCATCCCGAACTTGCACAGCCGGTCAAAGACAAATTGTCGGCGATGATTTCTGTCCAAAGAACTTACTTCGATGCCATCCTGTCCGGTGAACAGCCGCTCACCAAACAGGACGGCCTGTTCGAAAGCATCACGATTGCAGCATCGGGAACCTATGTCGGGGAGCCTCCCAAAGTCTGGGTCAAGGTGGATGGCGAGGATGTCGGTGGCTTCACCGTATCTTCTGCGATTTCCAACGAAAACCGAAATGTGCCAGAGGAGGAAATTCATTCTGCCTTGGAAAAATTTGTATTGCCTTTGGAAAGAGAATTGGAGTGTCCTAAGCGATTGGAAATCCATTTCCTGAATGACAATTGGGCAGGAGAGGGCAAGACCGGAGATACCGATCTGTGGGTTCGGTCAGTGGAGATCGGTGGGTCGACCTATCACACGACAAGCTTTCGCGAGTTGAAAGACAGCGTTGGGCACAATTCAGGAGACTATTTTCGTTTCTCGCGCACTGGTGGGGCCTATATTGATCTCTACCTTGACGAAAGCTGTTTGGCGGCATCGCTCGAGACAGACAGCACAAACGAAGAGACCAAAACCGCAGGTCAATGATGCGATCTGCGGCACTATTGGCCAGGCGGCGAGTTTTTAAATTCCACGTTCTTGATTTGAGTCAGTCCCTTCCTGAATTTTAATTGTGATAATGTCGAAGGGCGGTTTTTCAATTTTAAGAAAACCGAAAAGGGGAATGGGATGAAAAAGCAGGGTAATCGATTTGACCCGCAGTTCGACGAAGTCGCTGCGGGGGAAGGTACAGATGTTGTCGTGCTGGCAGGAGGGGCCGGGTTCATTGGGTCCAACCTTTCCAGACGGCTGCTTGATGCTGGTTGCCGGGTTATCTGTATTGATAATTTGGTAACGGGTCGGCAAGAAAACATTGCGGAGTTGTTGCCGAACGAGAACTACCGTTTCTATTTGCATGATATCATTCAACCGTTCAGCATCGGCGGCCGCGTGGATCGAATTTACAATCTTGCTTGCCCCGCGTCTCCGCCCAAATACCAGAAAAACCCGGTGCACACATTCTTAACATCGGTTATAGGCTCGCTGAACCTTCTGGAACTTGCCCAGTTGAAATCAGCCCGAGTGCTGCAAAGCTCAACATCCGAAGTCTACGGCGATCCAGATGTTTCGCCGCAGAGCGAAAGCTACAGGGGTTTGGTAAGTACCGTGGGTCCGCGAGCCTGTTATGATGAGGGCAAGAGGGCGGCCGAAACCCTGTTTCACGAGATGAACGGCGCGACTGGGGTAGATATCCGAATAGCGCGAATTTTTAACACCTATGGTCCTCGCATGGATCCTGAAGATGGGCGGGTTGTTTCGAATTTTATCGTTCAAGCCCTTAAGGGGGAGGAACTCACAATTTACGGAACCGGAGAACAGACGCGCTCATTCTGCTACATTGATGACATGTTGGATGGCCTGATTTCTCAAATGGAATCCGAGACCTGCGGTGTTGATCCAATCAATCTGGGCAATCAGGGAGAGTTTACAGTCAACGAGTTGGCCGAGCTGGTTTCAGAAATGATTCCAACAGCCGATGGGGTAGTCCACCATGATCTGCCCGGAGATGATCCGCGGCAGCGTCGCCCCGATATCACACGCGCCAAAATGCTCCTTGGTTGGGAACCAAAAGTGCCCCTGCGAGACGGCCTGGTTCCAACCATTGAGTATTTCAAAAGCGAACTTGCTCAGGCTCAGGCGCAAACTCTCGAAGAGGGCGATAAAGTTGGGGCAGCCCAATGAACCTTCCCTCTCGAGTTCTTGTTACCGGAGGTGCCGGTTACATCGGGTCGCATTGTTGTAAAGCGCTTGCCGAGGTCGGCATGCAGCCTGTCGTTTACGACAACCTGTCGAGGGGGCATGCGGAAGCGGTAAAATGGGGACCTCTTGTGGTTGGTGATCTGCGCGACAGGCAGTTGCTTTTGGAAACATTGCAGCAGGAAAAGATCGAAGCGGTCATCCATTTTGCAGCTCTTGCCTATGTAGGAGAGAGCGTTGAAAAGCCACAGCTATATTATGACAACAATGTCGGCGGCATGCTCGCGCTGTTGGATGCGATGCATCATGCCGAAGTGAAAAGGATCGTTTTTTCGTCATCTTGCGCGACTTACGGTGTGCCGCAGAAGCTGCCTATCGCAGAGGATACGGTGCAAACTCCAATCAACCCTTATGGGCGCACCAAGCTAATTTGCGAGTGGATGCTGGAGGATGCCGCCAGATCCTACAATTTGCGTTTTGCGGCATTGCGCTATTTTAACGCCGCCGGTGCCGATCCAGATGGCGCGTTGGGGGAACGGCATTTTCCTGAAACGCATCTCATCCCGTTAGCGCTCATGGCGGCTTACGGCACGGGCGCACCTCTCAAAATTCTCGGGACAGATTACCCAACGCCGGACGGAACGTGTATTCGCGACTATATCCACGTAAACGATCTTGCCCGGGCTCACCTGCTTGCGTTGGAGGCCATTTCCAACGATGCAGCCCCCCTTAAGATAAACCTTGGCACTGGGACTGGAACGTCCGTGCGGCAAGTCGCCGATGCAGTCGAACAGATCACGGGTCTCAAGGTCCCGATCATCGAAGCACCGCGCCGCGCTGGCGATCCGCCAGAGCTTGTCGCATGCTCGAAAATGTCTCGGGAAATTCTTGGTTTCGAAGCCCAATGGAGTGATATCGGCCAGATCGTGCGCGATGCCGCGCCTTGGTTTGCGCCTGACCAGACCGGAGTTTCAAAGGAATGAAATCAACCGGCCAACGTCATCCTGCTCTTGAGCCGCGGCCATTTCTAAAGCCCCTGTTTATGGGCGTGAAGGCGTTCAAATACAACCTTCTCGCAGGACTCTGGTTTGCCTTTTCCGCTTGGTTCTGGATTTGGTGGCTTAATCCGGATCACATCATCGGGTTGGGCCGGTACATGTTGGTGACTGGCGGGTTGATCTGGACCTGGAGTATGCAACTATTCTTTGTGCAGGTATTTCTGCATGCCCATCGTTCGGTTGCGCCCGACCCGGAGCCAGGACAATGGAAAGTTGCGATGATCGTAACAAAGACCCCATCAGAACCCTTCGAAGTCGCCCGTGAAACGCTGAAAGCGATGCTATCGCAAGACTATCCGCACGACACTTGGCTTGCCGATGAAGATCCAACCCAAGAAGTGATTGATTGGTGTTCGGAACATGGCGTGCGAATTTCGTCGCGCAAAGGGATTGAGGCATACCACCAATTGACATGGCCGCGCCGCACGCGCTGCAAAGAGGGCAACCTTGCGTATTTCTATGACCACTGGGGGTATGACGAATACGACATTGTCTCTCAGCTGGATGCAGATCATGTGCCGCAACCAGGCTACCTCAAAGAGATGCTCAGGCCGTTTGCCGACCCGAGCGTTGGCTACGTATCAGCGCCGTCGATTTGTGCTTCGAATGCAAAGGGTCACTGGACAGTGCGAACGCGGTTGTATTCCGAGGCGGGCTTCCACGGCGTGTTTCAGGCCGGTTACACCAAGCTGCTTACGCCCATGTGCATTGGGTCGCACTATACGGTGCGCACCAAGGCTCTGAAACAAGCGGGCGGTCTTGGCCCCGAATTGGCCGAAGACCATTCAACGACGATGTTGATAGCGGCCGCAGGCTGGCGCGGCGTTCACGCGATAGATGCAATCGCAATCGGGGATGGACCTGCCAGCCTATCAGATTTGGTAACGCAGGAATTCCAGTGGTCGCGCAGCCTTGTGTCGCTGCTTTTGCGCTATACGCCTCGCTATCTGGGGCGGCTTCCACTTCGGTTGAAGTTCCTGTTCGGGTTTTGTCAGATTTGGTATGCGCTCTTTTCTATCGCAATGGCGTTCATGTATATCGTGCCAATTATCGCCGTTGTTTTTGATGTCCGTTTTGCGGACGTAACCTATCCTGAATTTGTCGGGCATATTCTTCCGATGGGGATCATTCCGCTGATCTTCGTGATTGCGATGAAGCGAGACAAATTGTTGCGGCCGACCGATGCGCGAATTCTGTCTTGGGAGAAAATGTTGTTTGTGGTTCTGCAATGGCCGTGGGTGTTGTGGGGCGTTACCATGGCAGTTCGAGATAGAATCTCCGGCAATTTTGTAGATTTCCGGATTACTCCCAAGGGAGAAGCAGCAAGTAGCGATTTGCCCAACAGCATCGTCTTGCTCTACACTTTTCTTGCCCTGGGGGCGATCATCCCCGTACTCGTTCAGGATAATCTGACAGAGGCTCGGGGATTCTATCTTCTGGCACTGATGAATGCGGTCGCTTACGTTGCTGTGTTGGCCGTATCAATAATCCAGCATCTTCGCCAAGTGCGCACCAAATTATCGAGACTAAGTAAGAATCTGACAGTTCAGGTGGGCTCATTGATCTTGATCATGTCGCTTTTTCTCGCAGCAATTATCATTAGAGGAGACGTTGGTCTCCATGCTTTGGCCTATGGGTTACAGCCCTTGCAGGTTACAAGAGTGGAGTACATCGTCGCTGGGGCTGGACAAGGTGAACCGGGGGATTTCCGTGTTAGGTTCGCCCTTGATTGGATTGGGTTGAATAATTCTAATGAGGAGGAACCATGATGACTGCATTTAAAACACCATTCGCGAAATATCTGGCACTTGGCTTGGGTCTTTGGGCAATGGCTGGCCTTATGGCCCCCGCTCAAGCACAGACTCCGCCCGGCGATATTCCCTTCGGCGTCTACGACCCGGACGGTGATTTTTCGACGGAACGCGATGTTACCGTTGAACATCTGTTTTTGCCTTGGGAAGACGTGTATCTGCCCTCTCTGAACGATGCCGATGCATATGCGTTGGAACGCAACAGGGCTTTGTTGGTTACGGTCGAGCCATGGACCTGGTCCCGAGACCAGCGAAACACCGCCAAATATCTAAAGAACGGCATATTTTCTGGTGCCTATGACGCCAATATGCACGCGATCTGTGAAGTTCTGGGCACGCTAAAAAGCCCGGTTACATTGCGATTTATGCACGAGATGGACGACAAGACTGGGCAGTTCATCTGGTCGGGCTGGCAACCGGAAGAGTTCGTTCAGGCTTATCGTCGAATGGTCGGTCTGTGCAAAGATGACGCACCTAACATCAACCTGATGTGGTCACCTCTCGGCAACGAAGACATGGCCGAGTATTATCCGGGAGATGAATTTGCTGATCTGGTCGGCCTGACCGTTTTTGGCCTTCAGGCGTGGGATCAGGCCAAGTATGGCCATGACCGGACATTCGACGAGATTTTCGAACCACGCTACGAGCGCGCCGCAAAATTCGGAAAACCGGTTGTTGTGGCCGAGCTCGGCTACGTTGGGCTAGCACCCTATGTCGACACTTGGAAAAACAGCGTGCGCGCCGATAAGCCCGAATACCCGTCATTGGTTGGTTTGGTCTATTTTAACTTCCCCGAGGTTTACCCTTGGCCCGAGGGGTTCGGGATGCCGGATTGGCGGGTTAAAAACCAAATTCTCGACTAACCACAAGAATTTGAGCGAATTCTTGCTGAGGTGAGCCCTAACGGGGCTCACCTTTTTTTGTCGCCTAACCGGCTATCTTACAAAGATTTTTTGATCAGAAAGCTGCAAAAATGTGGGTCGTCACACCTACGTCTAGCTTCTGCCCAAATTTAGCCAGTCTTGACCGTTAAGCTTTTTTTCATCACTTAGGCTCTAATAAAAACAAGAGATCCGTCTCTGATGCGTTTTGAGTGGGTCTAAAAAATATGAGGGAAAAGCAGTGAATATTCTATTGGGAAAATCGAAATCCGTACTTCTATCATCTTTGTTGATGGCTGGCATTAGCCTCACAATACCGATTAAAGAGGCACAGGCGTCTCAATTTGACAAGAGCAGTGCCGGTCAGAAAACCACGGTTGCGGGACATGGCCCCGCACGCTTTGACTGGCTTGCCAGTCAGAAGATTACGGATGGAGTTCCCGTGGTTAAGACCTCAAGCACGCCTTCTCTCGGAAATGGCACGTGGATTTGTTCTGCGGCTGGCTTTGGAAAACAGTCAAGGTGCTACCGCCGCTAAGGCGCTTCTGCCAACAGCTAAAAATTCTAAACGTGCCGCCTTTGTGCGGCCGTTTTGGTTGTCTGCGCTAATAAGAAAAGAGCTTTTGCACGTCGCCTCTCCTCACCGCTTTCCAGCAAAACGGCGAGTGTCAGCATAACCGTTGCAATCATTGAGGCAGATCAAGGACTTCTTCGCAACATAAGCAAACTATGGACGCTGCAAGGGAAGGCGCACAAAGCGACAGAAGGAGAACCAGTTTTGACTTATACGTTTGTTTGCCCCGCAAAATTTGAGGGTGGAAATGTGCTGCGACTGCCTCTTGCCAAGAAAACACTGATGGTCGCCTCAATTGCAATTTTTGCAGGGTTGATAACAGCCCCTGTACTTTTGGCGGATACGACGGATGTCGCCCGGGCGGAAAAGATGATCTGGGGAAGCGATGGGACGTCGAACCCTAGCGAAGGCCGCGCTATTCTTGAAAACGCAGCGGAGCAAGGTGATGCGATAGCGCAAAGAGTGTTGGGGGTGCATCTGATTTACGGACGAGTTCTTGAAAAAGACCCAGTTTTGGGTCTGTCTCTGCTTTCAAAGTCTGCGCAATCCGGAGACGCAACTTCTCAATTAGTGTTGGGAGAAGTTCTCCTATGGGGTCTCGCTGGCAAAGCGGACGTGACGCGCGCACGCGAACTTCTTGAAGCGGCTATCCAGCAAAACGAAAAAGACGCGATGCGGGTTCTCGGAGAGCAACTTGTCGTTGGAGAACTCTTCGAAAAAGACGCTGAAGCTGGCGTCGCGCTTCTGGAAAGAGCGATTGCAATGCACGACACCAAAGCAGAGGTTGTGCTGGGAACGCAGTTTCTTGAGGGCCAACATTTACAACGCGACCGCGCCCGAGCGCTGGAACTGTTCGAGGCCGCGGCAACCAAGGGAGACGGTAGCGGGCTCGCCTTGTATGGAAAAGACCTGATGTGGCGCGAAGCGGGTGCCGCCACAGCCGAGAAGTTGTTATCCCGGGCAGCGGCGCTGGGTGAAACCAAGGCTTTTGTCACGCTCGCCGAAGGTGCAATGTACGGCTATCTTGGTGGCGGTGCGACCTCACGCGCGAAATATGCGGGATATGCCGAAAAGGCACGCGGCGCTGGCGAGCCCCGGATCGAGGTGCTGGAGGCTGAGCGCAGCATGTGGGGCATCGGCATGCGGGCAAGCGGTCCTGAAACGATCGCTCGGCTGACAAAAGGGGCTGACAAGGGCAATATACATTCTGCCAAGGCACTTATTGCGCTTTTGCGTGACGGAAACGGACTAAATGTCCGCCGCTCGAAAACTGATGCACGTGCTGCGCTGGACGCCTATGGCGGCCTATTAAGTGACCACGAAAAGGCCCAGTACGACTTCACGCTTAAAGCGGCGACCGCTCGAACTCCTATCGCTTATGCCGAAGTGGCAAGTGCTTTTGAATCGTCGCCTCAATTGAAATCCAGCTGGTTTGGGCGCGAAATCTACAAAGCCAATCCCAATGTTGCGTTTTACATTTTGCAGGCGCACCTGAAAGAGCAGGGGCTTTATGCTGGCCCTCTCAACGGATATGCGACGCGTAGCACATTGGACGCCGTGTACAAGGCCTGCCTTGGATTAGGCGACCGTGAATCGTGCGATGACAACGTGATGCGCTCGGACGTGATTGGAACACTGTTGGTTCAGGACTAGCGTGGGTTTATCCCGATTTTGGTCCGATCTTTTTCGCGCTACAATCGCAATGTGATGGCCTGCGGGTTGACGCAGCCTTTGATTGCATCAAATTTAGAACCGGTGTTCAGGCACATTAAAACTGGAAGCAAGTCTGTTGACTGCAGAGCAGAATTGCCCGCCGGAAACTGCCAATCGTTGATCAAGAATTTTATCGAGCGCCGTTTAATCCACACCAAAAATGTCACGTGTAAAAACAGATCCCGTGAACCCCTCGAGGTTTTTGTCACGGCGGTTGCAAACCACGACATCTGACCGTCGCATAAATTCAGACAGGTCTTCAACAATCTCCACACCCGGAAGCTGGTCTGCCGTCAGCATGGGCTCATAGGCAATAACCTGAGCCCCCTCGGCGAGAAGGCGTTTGACGATATCATGCATGGCTGAACTTCGCATATTGTCCGAACCTTGCTTCATCGTGAGTCTGTAAACTCCGAGGGTTTCTGCGCCCAGATTGACAATCTGTTCAGCAATAAAATCTTTGCGGGTCGAATTTGACTCCACCACAGCCTGAACAAGCTGGTGGGGTATGTCCCGGTAATTCGCCAAGAGCTGCTTGGTATCTTTGGGAAGGCAATACCCACCATATCCGAAGGAGGGATTGTTGTACCCACCACCAATTCTCGGATCAAGGCACACACCTTGGATGATTTCTTTGACATCTAGGTCTTGCGCGATCCCGAAACTGTCCAATTCGTTGAAGAATGCGATGCGCGTTGCAAGATATGTGTTGGCAAACAGCTTGACGGCTTCGGCTTCATTTGACCCGGTTAACAGGATATCCACCTGCGGGTTTTTACTCGCGTCTCGCAGCATTTCGGCAAACAACACTGCGTCCTGAGATTTGCTACCAACAATAATCCGGGACGGGTAGAGGTTATCATGAAGCGCTTTTCCCTCGCGCAGGAATTCGGGAGAGAAAGCAATTCTATCGTCTCCAAGAACCTGTCTCTGTTGCACAGTAAAGCCGACTGGGATTGTTGATTTGATAACGATCAGCGCCGTTTTGTTGTGTTGGCGCGCCTGTTTGATGACAGATTCAACAGCTTTGGTGTCGAAATAGTGCTCTTGATCATCATAGTTTGTTGGAGCTGCAACAATGATGAAGTCTGCGTCCGAAAATGCCTCGGCTGCGTCCAAGGTGCCCGAGAGTTTCAGCGTTTCCTTTTCGAGCACGTTTTCGATTTCGGAATCCGCCACCGTAGTGCCACCGGAATTGACTTTTTCAATGCGCTCGGGGTCAATATCGAAAGCAATAACCTGATGTTTTCGCGCCAGTAATATTGCCAGCGACATACCAACATAACCTAAGCCAGCGACCGCGACTTTGTGTTCTTTCGCCATTTTAATTCTCCTTTTGGACGCAGATATTTCCACGTGCTAAATTCAATTTTTCAAAACAGTTTGGGAATCTCTAAGTTCGCCCCCTTCGGATGACAGTGCGGTTATCCTGTCTTGTATAAAAGCTTGCACCGGGGATCCAAATTCCTCATGCCTGAGCGCATGCTCCGGAATTTCCTCAATATAGCCAAGCTTTGACCCGCAATCGTTGCGATGGCAATAAAATGGCACGGCATCCATTGGCTTGCCGATTGGAGGCAAAAGCTCTTTCGGCATTGCCTTTGTCGCAGGAAGAAACCTATTTCCCATTCCGGCGACAGGAAATACTGGCGTTCGGATAGTTCGTTCATTGACCGGACAGCTCATGAAATCACCATATTTCAGGGGTCGATTGTGCCATTAGATTTCCCTCCAAATATTGTGTAAGGGCCGACGGCTAGAGTCCACCTATACAATAGTTTGGCGAACTCTTTCCCAGTTCAGCCGACCTCTACCCTATAGAGCAAAAAAAGCACAATTTTTCCATTTTTAGTATGTGACACAATGGCTTTCGGTCTGAATAAACTGCCCGCAGCGTTGGGGAAATGAGGTGCTATTCATAAACCGTGGATATTGATGACTCATAAAAAATATTGGCGAAAAACACTGAGAGTTCGAAAGGCAGTATCAAGGAAACCCATAGTTTCGCCCTTGGTCGTTAACCAGTAAGGGTTCACTTGAAAAAAATGTAGCAACCTGCATAGTAAAATATTCGAACGGGACAACCGGAAAGTTGACGTTTTGCAGGGTTCACCAGACCATGAAAACAATAGCGCAAGAACGGATTTGGTTCAGGCAATCTATCAGGTTGCGGTTGATCCATCTGCATATGATCCACTTATAGAAAGTTGGGGGCAATACCTGATTATTGGTATGGACTCCGATGCAAAAAGCAAAGATGAACCCCATAGCGTGCCGGAAGATGTGTCTTCACATCTGCTTCGGGCATTTGAAATTCTAGACAGGCTTGGGCGCTCGGAGCGAACGAAATCAGCCGCGCCTACACCCCGTGCAGAATTGCTGATTAGCAAAGGTGGTACACTTTTGCAGTGCAATGACATCGCGGCAGAGATGCTTGGCTGTGTCGAAGGCCATTCGGTGTTCGAATTATCGCTCTCACCAGAAAGTCGGCAGAGGCTACGGGACACGATCTTGGGCAAGCGCAAGGATGTGCATGACGATGTGTTCGTATTCTTTGATCACAGCAGCGGCCTTCCGGTACCCATGCTGCGCCAAAACCTACAGGACGATAGCACTGCACAAAGGTTGAGGTTGAGCGGCCTTAATCAGACGTGGACTGAGGAGCATGATCATATTTTGCAGCGTTTGTTTGGTTTGACCTTGGCAGAGACCACGCTTGCGCGAAGATTGTTGAACGGCACAAGCCTGAAGGACGTGGCCGACGATACGGGCCGATCCGTCGATACGCTGCGCACACAGTTGAAATCGATCCGGCGCAAAACCTACACCTCAAGCCAGCAGCAGCTTGTTCGCATCATGACTGGTTTGGAGAATCTGACCCAAACCAGTGCGGCGGCACCAAGCCTAGAAGCTGACAACGATCACCAGCTTGCCTTGAAGGACAGGCGCACGCTTGGCTTTCGCATATTTGGCCCCGATGATGGGCTGCCTTGTCTTTTCATCCACAACATGCTCACCGACCCTCGGTTTCCCGAAATGACAATCCGTAACCTATTTAGACACAACCTGCGGCTGATCTGCCCAATTCGCCCAGGCTTTGGCAATAGTGATCAAGATCCCGTCACTATCCGTAACCCTGATTTGGCCCCAGATCGCTTTGCGGCTGATATGCTGCGCCTGCTTTCCCATCTGGGACTGCGCCGTGTTATTTCCGTTGGATATATGTCTGGCGCAGTCTATGGTTTTCGGATGGCGCAGCTACATCCGGACCATGTTGCGGGTATTGTGAATATTTCCGGTGCCGTGCCTTTGCGCGATATCAGCCAAATACATGCAATGAACGCACGCCAAAAGATCATTGCGCTAACGGCCCGCCTGACGCCCAGATTGTTGCCATTTATGCTGCGTGCCGGCATTGCGCAGCTTGATGCTGGTGGCGTAGACAAGTTCCTAAATGCCCTTTATAGAAAGAGCTTGCCAGACCAAATCCTCACCGAAGACCCTGAAATCAGGACGCTGCTATATGAAGGATTTCATCAAATCGCGCGGCAAGGCCACGTGGGGTTTGCCACCGATTCACACCACGTTGTGCGCAATTGGATACGATTTTGCAAAGGCGTTCAGGTGCCAGTCCAGCTTTTGCATGGCCAAGAGGATCCAGTGGTTACCTCCCAAAGTGTGCGAACTTTTGCCAAACGTATGGGGTATGAAGCGCACATATATGAGAATACCGGCCAGTTGGTGCTACATCAGCAATCCTCGGATGTCATTCGACAGCTATCCGATATGGCGAGAACACAGCTGAATCGGTCATAAAACCAAAATTTTCACGCCTACCCCAACGGGGGTATGACTCGGGCCGCAACTTCGGTGCAAGTTCAGGTTGTGGCTTACAATAGCTTTTTCAGTTGGCTGATTTTGCCGAACGTAAGAAGGAGCAAGGCGCGTTGCGCGTCTGTTGGAGCCTCATTTTACCGTGGCACGTCAATTTTGGCGCGTCTCTTAACATTATATTTACTGGAGAAAACAATGTCAAAAGATAGCACAATTCAAGTATCAAATTTTTCCGTAGCTAACCTACGCGGTGAACGGATGTCTGCTTTTACAAACACCATCTCTCAAGCGGTTTCATCAGAAATCGCTCAGGCAATGCTGTCAGGCAAAGCTATGTCGGCACCGAAAGCACAACAAAAAATGGCCAGTTCGCGTGATCGCAAAGCAATGTCGATCAGCGAAGTCGTCCTTAAACATATGGGCAAGCTGAGCTCCAAAGACCGCCGCCGGATAGCCGGTTCTGTAATGAGCCGCGACATTGTCACGGGGCAAAAGCTGACCAAAGCCAATCAGCTAAGAATGAAGTCCATGATCAATACAAGGACCAAAATTGGTGTTCTCGATGATGAGGACTTGATCAAACGGCTCACTCGTATTCTGCGTCCCGCCAAACCAATTGAGAGCAAAAATTTCAAAAAATGGAATGTCCACTGGAACGGTATATTGCACGGCGTATTGACTGGCCCTGCCGGTTCCAGTGGCCCGGGCAATTCCAGCGGATCAGGCTCGACACCGCCACAACACACGCAACTCCAGTTCCGTCTGCACGAGGTTATCTGCAACGACGATACGCGAGAAATGGCGCGAGATGAGATCGCGGTTGGCGCGGTATCCACTCATGGCACCACCGACGAGAATGACAATGTCACTAGCGCTGCCGAACCTGAGATTGTCACGCCCCACGATTTGGGCCAGTACCGGACTGGGGATCGCCGCACCCTTGGCCCGCTAAATGTCGAGACCTTTACTTTGTCCGGCCTAGCGTTCCCGCGTCTGTTTTTGGTGAATTTGGCCTTGGCCGAGGTTGATAGCGGCGGCTTTGCGAACTTTCTTCAAGATCTCTATGACGCGGTCGAAGAATACCTTCTGGTGATCATAAGTGCGGTAGGTTTAGCGATTGGCGCAGCGATTGGGGCTGGCGCTGCGGCTGGTGGCTTGGTCGGTACTGTAGCAGGGCCAATCGGCTCTCTGATTGGTGCCGCCATTGGGGTTACAATCGGCGCAATTATCGCGGTAATCAGCATGGCGGCGAATGACGATATCTTCGAAGTGCAGCAATGCGCAATTGAACTACCTTCTCGCTCGGCCTTATTCAATGGATCAGGGGAAACCCCGATTGAAAGCTTAACCTATATGGGCTTTGGTGGTGAATACACACTGCGCTACAACTGGCGTCTGACATAAATACCGGCAAAACAATTGCTAGCGGCGTATCAATGCGCCGCTAGCGTTTTCACCGTAACCGCTTCGTTCTTTGTGGAGCTACCGAGCCTCCTTTCTGGAAATGCCGCACTTTTGATCATTGGTCAATTTGGGGAAGTTGCACCGTAGCGTTTGCTGAATACTCAACGTCTGCAGACAACTTGTACAAGCGAGCAAATTAGGTGTTTCTGTCGCGTTCGTGCTTATTCTCCCAAACAAGTAGCGGAGCTCATCAGTGCCCACCTTCTGCCTGACCCGCCATCTCCTGACACAATTTCTTCACCGCCTAATGGCGTTGATGTGAACGCCAGTGCCGATCATGTTGTCGGTCAGAGTTGTCGCGCACAGCTTGCCGATCATGCAGGTGGTTATGCTCAAACCACAATCCCGAAGATTGCGGATGCACTCGTCAGTGGCTTCCGGATCGACGTCAAAAGAACGCATATTTCCTATGCCGCAAATGGCTTTTAGCGCCAGCGCTCGAACCTCGATCATGTTTCGTTGCCAATAATGGCCAATGTCCCCCCCTTCGGCGTCAATAAATTTCTTCGTAAGCTGCACAACGAGCGGTGATATCCTTGCCCTCAAGATAAGCGAGTTCGCCGCGTTTATGGGCTACATAAACAGCAGCAAAATTTTCGGGGAACCAGTTGCAAACGGTTTCGTTGGCCTCGAAACGGCGCAGTGCTTCATCTAAGGTTTCCGGTAGGCGAATAAAGCCGCGTTGTTGCAATTCTTCTGGTGACAAGACTGACAAATCTTCTTCGGTTATGGCAGGCGTAGGCAGTGCGTCTTCGATGCCCTGTGCACCTGCATGCAAGATCGCAGCCAACGCCAGATAGGGTGAAGCGGCAGCATCAGCAGCGCGATATTCAAAATTATATTGATGCGCGATGCTAGATGAATCGCTTGCCGTTACCGGACAAATGCGCACTGATGCTTCTCGATCACGAAAGCCCAGGTTGTTGAACGCGGCCGACCAGCGATGTGGCGTCAAGCGCAGATAGGACACCTCGGATGGCGCGGTCAGCGCGATGATGCTATCGAGATACTTCAGTACTCCGGCAATAAACGAGGCTGTAATACGCGACATCCCCGCATCGCCGTTTTCATCATACGTCGCCGGTTTGCCACTTTCGTCCACAAAACTCATGTGGATATGCACACCATTGCCAACCCCTTCCGGATTTCGGATTGGCGTGAAGGTGACTTCTTCATCCAGCCGTTTGGCTGTCATGCGGGTCAGTTCGCGCAGGATCACTGCGCTGTCGGCAGAGCGCACCCCCTGAGCAGGGCCATTGGTCACTTCGTACTGATTGGCACCATATTCCTTCATGAAGGTATCTGGTTCCAACCCGCCCTGTTCCAGTGCGGCCATCAAGGCCTCGCCAAATTTGCGCCGTTCCGTGAAACCGCCCAGCGTATAGGCCTCGCCGGGTTGCTCACCTCCGGTTTTGAACTGGAACTCGTGTTCAAAAGCGGAAATGAGGTTTACCCCCCCCACGGCTTTCAACCGTTCCAGCGCGTCTTTCAGGATCGAGCGGGTGCAAAAACCCCATGGCTTGCCATCAAGATCGGTGATGTCGCCCAACATGAAACGCTCAACCGGACCGCCATCGCCGAAATCCAATTCAACGTCGGTATCTGGGTCGGGGATCAGCAATAAATCACCAAGGGCTCCGAAGGGGCTTTCTGCGATTGTATCAAAGCATGTGATCATCACATTGGTTGGGGTCCAGCCGACGCCTTTTCGCTGGCGTTTTTCCAGATCGATAGCGGGAAATGCCTTGCCGCGGGTTTTACCGGCAATGTCCGAAGTTGCTACAAATACAAGCGGGTTTTTAATCATCTTCATTATCTCCAAAGTCTAGGCGCACTGAATCCCATGATTCAATACGGGTCTTCGTTCGGTCCCAGTTCTTTTCGGCAATGCGGGTCACCAATGCCTCGAGTAAAGCAAGTGCTCCAGCATAGCTGTCCCAGGGAGTTCCGCTATCAATAGGTACGGCCAAAACCTCGCTCGCCAGCCCGGAAACTGGTGAAAGCCATTTATCCGTCATCAACAGAACTTGCACATTGCGTGCGCCATTTGCTTTTTTGGTCAGTTTTAGTAGGCTGGTTTGATAGCGTCGAAAATCAATGACAAATAGCACATCACGCGTCCGCATCCGAAGTAGATATTCTGGCCAAACCTCCGGGTCTGAAGGTACATGAAACACCTTGGCTCGAATTAGGCGCAGGTGGCGTGAAAGATGCAGGGCCAGTGCATCGCTCATCCGACCGCCGATGACATAAATATTGCGCCTATCGTCTGAAAGCAAATCACAAATCCGGTCAAACTGCGCTTCGGAAACAGCTTTGTTTGCTCCCTTAACTAACGTTTCTGCCTGTCCAAGAAAGCTGCTCAAAAATGCGCCCTGCATCGCCTTGGCGTTTTGCTGCAAATCAACCGGTGAGCGTTGGCCTTCTTTGAGCTCTCCAATCAGGTGGCGTTGGAAATCTTGATACCCGTGAAAACCCAGTTTGGTTACAAAACGGGAAATCGTTGGCGGCGAGGTTTTCGTCGCCTCGGCCAACAATTGAATCGGCTCAAGACCAGCAAAGGGATAGTCCAACATCAAGGCCGTGCACAACTTGCGCTCGGTCGAGGTCAGATCATCTGACATTTGCTCAATTCGTTCGCGAACTTGCATTGCATCTCCTTTTTCTAATCGTACGCAGATTGGAAATATTTTGTCAAATAGTAGGGTTTTGTTGACTTTGGAAATTTTCCGTCACTATGATGTTATAAATGAACAGTGAGATTCTCAATGATTACCTCTCCGCGGATGCATATAATAGCCTCAACGGCAGCAATCGTTTTTGCTGTTGTTGCCGTCTCGATTCTGGCCGTGGTTCTTGGCACGGCGAGCGAGCGGATTTTAACCGTGTTTTTCATTTCACTGATCGCCGTCGCCGGCATGGGAGTCTACAGCGGTAATTCCGGCATTCTTAGCTTTGGCCATTTGTCGTTTATGGCAATCGGCGCTTACGCGGCTTCGCTGCTGACGCTGCCGGCCCAGTTAAAAATCGCAACTCTGCCAAATTTACCTAGTTGGCTGGCAACAACGGAATTGGGTCTGTTGTCTGCTACCGTGAGCGCGGTGCTTCTTACCAGCGTTGTGGCGCTGGGGGTAGGCATTGCGATTGGCAAGCTAGAAGGCTCGGCGGCTGTAATAACTACGCTTGGGCTTCTAATTATTGTGCATGGCATCGCCATTGGATGGCGTGACGTAACGCGTGGGTCGCAAACATTTTTCGGCATACCTCGTGAAACCACGCTGTGGGTGGCCGCTGTGGGTGTAATCCTAGCACTAGTGGCCGCACGGCTCTACCGAGATTCGATTTCTGGCCTGCGCCTGAGGGCCGGCCGAGAAAACGCCATTGCCGCCAGCGCTGTGGGTATCCGCATCCGGCGAGAACGCCTGATCGCCTTTGTGATCTCGGCTGCATTGATGGCACTCTCAGGTGCGCTAATTGCTCATTTTCTTGGCGCGATCAGTCCGAAAAAATTCTACTTCACGGATACATTTCTTTTGCTTGCCATGCTGATTGTCGGCGGAATGGGTACAGTCACGGGCGCAGTTACAGGTGCCGTGGTGATAACCGTGGTGATCGAGGTTCTGCGCCGGTTTGAGGGTGGGTTTTCGTTTGGCGGACTGGAATTTCCCGCTTTTTTTGGCACCACCCAGATCGGAATTGGCCTGATCATCCTGATTGCCATGTTTCGCAAACCCGACGGAATTGCTGGGCTTAAGGAGTGGGAGGAGCGGATTTTTCCGGCTAGTCACAGCACCGGAGCACCCGCACTTGCCAAAACAGAGCCTCAGAAGGTTGCGCCTCTGGTGGCCACTGGCATGACCATGCGCTTTGGTGGCCTGGTCGCGGTAAACGACGTGGCGATTATTTTGAATTCGGGCGAGATCATGGGGCTGATCGGGCCAAATGGCTCGGGAAAAACCACCTTGATGAATATGCTATCTGGCGTTCTGGTTCCTAGTGAGGGGCAGATTTTTCGCGGCGATGAGGAACTGTCCGGGCTGGTTTCGTACGAAATAGCCGATCGCGGTATTGCCCGGACATTTCAGAACATTCGGCTATTTTCTGATTTGACAGTTCACCAGAACGTGCTGGTTGCGGCCCTTTCAACAAAGAACGGCAAGGATGCCGAAGAGCGCACGCAAGCCGCGATGGAACGGATGGGTGTTGGTAATTATTCCCGCGATGATGCTGGCACGCTGTCCTATGGCGATCAACGGCGGGTGGAAATTGCGCGTGCTTTGGCTTGCGAGCCGTCACTTTTGTTTTTGGATGAACCGGCAGCGGGTATGAACCGTGAGGAAACCGACAACTTAATGAAAACCCTGCGCGATCTGACTCGTGATTTGGGGATTGGAATATTGCTGGTGGATCATGATCTGAAGCTGATCAACCAACTTTGTGATCGCATTGCGGTGCTAAGCGAAGGCCATTTGATCGCCGAAGGAGCACCGAAAGATATTCAAAACGACCCGGCCGTGATCGAAGCCTATCTCGGCCCCAAGAAAGATGACTGACAAAAACCAACGGGAGAAAGACCAATGAAAAACACTTTACTAGTTTCAGCAATACTGACTGCCACAGCGTTCAGTCTACCTGCAGCGGCGGAAACCCTGGAGATTGGCTTGGCTACAGCACAAACCGGTGGACTTGCAGGGTATGACGGGCCGGTCATTGAGGGCCTGCATATCGCGGTGGATGAGCTTAATGCCGCGGGCGGCATTAACGGCAATGTCATGATTGAGCTGATCGAAAAAGATGTGCGCTCGGACGCGGCACAAACTGCGATTGCGGTACAGGAGTTGGCAGACGCGGGCGTATCCGTGATCGTTCTACCTTGTGATGCTGACCCATCACTTGCCGCGATTGGTACGGTAAGCTCGGCGCAAATTCCGGCGATTTCAACCTGTGCGTCGTCGCCAACCTTGCCGATGATCGGTGGCGATTTTATGTTCGCAAATTTCCCCGGTGACAACGTTCAAGCAACGGTTTCGGCCACTTGGGCACATGACCAAGGCTTTGAAAATGGCTATATCATTTATTCGCCGGACAGCCAGTACACCACCATGCCGCTTTACTTTTCTGAAGTGTTTGAAAAACTTGGTGGCACAATATTGGGACAGGACACGCATTCTATCGGCCAGCAGGATTTTTCCGCCATTGCCACGAGAATTGCGGCTCTCTCACCTCAGCCCGACGTGATCATGACCGCGTCCTACGAGCCTGATTTTCCGTCGATGCTGAAGGCCCTGCGAGCGGCTGGCGTGACGGCGCAGATGATCGGCTCGGATGGGATCGACAGCCCGACTACATTCTCGCTCGGTGATGTGGGCGAAGGCGTAGTTTTCACGACCGCAGGTCACGCCACTCAAGGCAGTCCATTGGCAGAGTTTAACGCCAAGTATGAAGCCGTCACTGGCCGCCCATCGGAAACGGTGTTCAACGCGGTTGGCTATGATTTGATCAAAGTGCTGGAAGCCGCGGTGATTGCTGCTGGTGGGTCCACCGATCCGATAAAGTTGCGTGACGCAATTGCGAACCTTGAAAACGTGCAAGGTGCAACCAGCCTGATTACCTACAAGGGCACTGACGGTATGCCGGTGCGCGAAGTCACGCTGATAAGGGTTAAGGACGGGACACGCGAGTTGGTTGGTCAACCAAGTCCCGATGCCGCGCTGATCCCTGCACCTCGTATGCAATAAGGCGCACATCCCATGACACCGCTTCTTTCAGTGCAGTCGTTACAAGTGCGATACGGTCCGATCGAGGCTGTGCGCGGGGTTGATTTTGATATCAAGGAAGGCGAGATCGTCGCCTTCCTTGGTGCCAATGGGGCGGGAAAATCCTCAACATTGAACGCCTTGGTCGGGTTGGTCCCGGTGGCCAGCGGCAAGGTCAATTTCAAAGGCGAGGATATTACCGATTGGGCACCAGAGACCCTGGCACCTGCCGGTATGACACTCTCGCCAGAAGGTCGGCGGGTTTTTGGCTCGCTTAGCGTGGCAGAGAACCTGCGCATGGGCGCATATTCGATCAAGGATAACAATGTGGTCGAGGCAGCGTGGGAGCGGGTTTATACGCTCTTTCCTATCCTGCATGAACGCCGTGATCAGTTTGCCGGAACACTTTCGGGAGGCCAACAACAGATGCTTGCAGTTGGCAGGGCTTTGATGAGCAACCCCAGCCTTTTGCTTCTGGACGAACCTTCTTTGGGGCTGGCCCCGAAAATAGTTGGTCAGATATTTGAACTCATTTCGCTACTGCGTGATCAAGGCGTCACACTGGCCGTTGTCGAACAAAACGTTTCAATGGCTTTAGAAATTGCCGACCGAGGTTATGTCTTTGCGAGCGGACAAATCGTGGCGTCGGGCTCGGCTGCCGAACTGGCTGAGTCCGACACCCTGCGATCCGCCTATCTGGAAGGTGAATAAATGGATTTGCTCCTGCAACAAACCGTGAATGCTTTTGCCCTTGGCGGTACCTATGCGCTGCTTGCGCTTGGGCTTGCGGTAGTATTTTCCATCATGGGCCTAATTAATTTTGCTCACGGTGAGCTGATGACCATCGCGGGATATGTTTTGATGTATTGTGGCATTGCCGGAATTCCGTTCCTGTTTGCCGTTCCGATGGCAATCTCTGTAGCTATGCTGGCGGCGGTATTGATGGAACGGATCGCCTTTCGCCCGGTGCGCAACAGTTCCGGCGCAACAATGCTGGTAACCTCTTTTGCGGTCTCAATGATTTTACAGGTGCTGTTTCAGAACTTCATCTCCACCCGTTCACAACCGGTGATTTTGCCACAAATTCTGTCCGACAGTGTGACAATTGGGGGGTTGGTGATTGGCGTGAATAAGATCGCGGCGATTGTCGCCACCATTGTCATGCTGGTGTTTTTGGATATCTTTATGAAGCGCCAGAAAACAGGGATAGCTATGCGCGCTGCGGCCGAGGATTTCGGGATTGCACGCTTGATGGGTATCCGCGCCAATACAGTCATCGCTGGGGCCTTTGCCCTGTCAGGTCTGCTGGCAGGGGTCGCCGCAGTGCTGTGGGTTTCGCAACGTTCATCGGTCGACCCGCACATGGGGTTTTTGCCTGTGGTCAAAGCCTTTATCGCGGCTATACTTGGCGGGCTGGGCAGCCTTCGAGGCGCGGTTGCCGGGGGCTTCTTGCTGGGGTTTATTGAGATTTATCTGGCGGCTTTCCTGCCACCGGAACTTCAGGAATTTAGGGAGCCGATTGGCCTTAGCCTTGTGGTTCTGGTATTGTTGTTCCGACCCAATGGATTGATACCATCCGCGGCTCTCAAGGCAGAAAAAGTATGATTGAGATGCCTGACACAGTGTCCTTTGCCCTGCTTTGCGAAGCTGACCCTTCGCCAGTTGAGATATTGAACCAACACAGCGATCATCCGCTTTTGTTGGTATGCGAACACGCAGGCCAAGCAATCCCGTCGCGATTAGGGGATCTGGGTATAAGCCAGACCATGCTGGATTCCCACATTGGATGGGACATTGGCGCAGAAGCCGTCACACGGGCGATGGCGCAGGCTACAGGGGCAACAGCGGTGATTCAGCGCTATAGCCGCTTGGTGATTGACTGCAACCGCCCACCTGATGCTCCGGACGCGATGCCAATGACCAGCGACGGGGTCAAAATTCTTGGGAACCAGTTCATTGATGCTGCGGCTCGGGACGCGCGAAGAAAAGAGGTTTTCGAGCCATTTCATGATGCCGTTGATATCTGCATTGAGCAGAACCCACGCCCGATTGCCCTGTCAATCCACAGCTATACGCCTTCTATGAACGGTATTGACCGACCGTGGGAACTAGGTTTTCTGTTTCGGAATGACAGCGCAACGTCGCAGCATCTGGGCAGGCTTGTGAGTGAAATGTACCCCAATCTGAGCATCGGTATGAATGAGCCCTACCAGATCGATGATGCCTCGGATTGGTTTGTACCTCGCCACGGCGAATTAAAGGGTATTGCCCACAGCTTGATCGAGATTCGCAACGATCTTGTGCGAACGCCTGAGGGGCAGAACCAATGGGCCGAAACCCTTGTCGCAGTGGTGAACCGTTATCTAAAGGAAATCTGACATGAACCTAACACGAAACCTGCCCCTTATTGTCGAGCAGTCGGCGCTTTTATTCATAGATGTGCAAAACTTCAGCGCTCACCGGAACGGGGCGGAATTTGACGGTTTAACTGATCAACAATTTGACGAAAAGCACGGTTGGTTGTTTGAACGATTGGAAACCGTCATTCCCAATATGCAGCGCCTGCAAGTAGCCTTTCGAAAGGCAAATATTGAATTGATGTATACTACAATCGAAAGCCTGACACTGGACGGACGCGACCGCAGCCTTGATTACAAGATTACCGGTTTTAACGTCGCAAAAGGATCATGGGATGGCAAAGTGATCAACGAGATCGAGCCTCAGGGTGACGAAATGGTTTTTCCAAAATCGTCGTCTTCTGTATTCATCTCGACACATATTGATTATGTGCTGCGAAATCTCGGGGTTAAACAATTGGTGATCTGCGGGTTGCTGACTGACCAATGTGTTGAAAGCGCCATCCGAGACGCCTGTGATCTGGGCTATTTGGTGACACAGGTAACTGATGCTTGCGCGACCGAAACGCAAGCGAGGCATGATAATTCATTGACGACAATCAAAGGCTACTGCCGACAGGTGACCACACAAGACCTGATAGCAGAGCTGCAGCGCGCGTGATACGCGACACGCTCATCGTTCGTGATGGTGCAGCACCGTCGGCTCTTCAGAAGTTTCGGTTTTTCCGCTCGCGGTCGTGGGCGGTGAAGGATGCACCTTGATAGAGGAGGGCGGGTGGCGTTTGCTGGATCTTTCCGCGTCTTGGGGTGCGGCGAGCCTTGGCCATGGCCATCCCGCATTGCGGGCGGCAGTCGAGTGCGCACTCGCCAATCAGGCCAGTGCCTCGATTCTGTCGGCGGCCAACGCATCAGCCGTGGAATTGGGCGAAACACTGATAGGCATGACACCCAGACCTGCGGATCGCCGCGTCTGGGTGGGGCACTCGGGCTCTGATGCCAACGAAACGGTCGCTCGGATCGTTCCGATAGTCACCGGACGCCCTAGGGTCATGGCATTTTCAGGTGCCTATCACGGTGGCAGCCAAGGGTCGATGGCCGTCTCAGGGCATACGGTGCAGGATGGAGCAACGAAGGTAAAAGGGGCTCACTCTTGTTCCTTATCCTGATCCCTTTCGCCCGTTCGGGGAGGCATTGCTGAGTCATATAAAACACATTAAAATTAACAGCGTAACGCATTTTCTTCCTCTTTCCTAAGGTGCAGGTTGCTGGCTCGAATCCGGTCGGGACACCAAAGTCAAAATTTTCAAAGTGCCGGATGCTGCGAATGACAGCCGTGAACCTTTGTGTGCCATTGGACCGGTTCGCAGAATTTGAGGCATTTCCGACCTTCGCTGCGGGTGAAAGTTTGGTTGCCAAATACACCTAATGCAGATTTCCTTTAGTGCGACAGTGCCAAGCTTACAGATTTCTGTTTGTCGAATGCGCGGGTATTGCCATCGCTTGTCTTGCCCGAATTCGATGAATTGACCGATGCCGCGATCTTAAAGCAAAGCCGCGGCATCAGTTAACTTGGTAGGTGAACTATTTGGTGCTATTTTGGTCCAAGAATGTGAGCATCCGATCGGCAATTTCGTCGCCATATTCTTCAAGTGCGAAGTGACCCGTGTCGAGCATATGGAATTCCAAATTCTCCAGATCCCGCTTGTAAGGATGTGCCCCATTAGCTGGGAAAATGTGGTCATTCTGGCCCCACATCAGCAGCGTTGGTGTTTGATATTCACGAAACAAAGCTTGCCATTTTGGGTATTCTGCGACGTTGGTTCCGTAATCCAAAAACATCTCGAGTTGAACTTCTTGATTGCCGGGGCGGTCTAACAAGTATTGAACATGCCAGAAATTATCGGGGCTGATGGCCTCGGGGTTTTGCGTGCCGTGTGTGAATTGCCACTTGGTCGCATCCAATCCTAAAAACCCGCGCAGCTGGTCGCCGTTTTCTGCCGAAGGGTCGGCCCAATAGGCTTTTAACGGGTCCCAGAATTCCTGTAGGCCTTCTTCATAGGCGTTGCCGTTTTGAATAATGAATCCCGAAACCCTTTCAGGATTATCTGCAAACATCCGGAACCCGACAGGAGCGCCGTAGTCCATTAAGTAGACGGCGTAGTCATTAACGTTCTTTTGGTCGAGCAATTGGGTAATGATCGCAGCCGTGTTGGCAAACGAATATTCATAGTCTGCTGCGTCAGGCATATCGGATGCGCCGTAGCCCGGATAATCGGGTGCAATGACGTGATAATTAGCAGCCAACGCAGGGATCAGATTGCGGAACATATGCGATGAGGTCGGAAACCCGTGTAGCAACAGGACGGTTGGATTTGCGGGATCACCTGCCTCGCGATAAGCGATCTTCAACCCGTCGATTTGGGCCGTGTTGAACAGGACGCTATTGCCGTCCGATTGTGCGGCAAAAGTGGCCGTGGCTAGTGGCGTGAATAGCAATGCAGCCGCGATGACTGCTGAAGAAGCGGTGGTTAAAAAAGTGGTTTTCATTGAGTAGTCCTTTTGTTGAATTTACGATTTTAGAGAGTGGTTACAGATGGCTATGCGGCACCTTTCAGAGCTGCATTCTCATTGGTGAGTTCGGCAATTTGATTGCGCATAGCGCTCAGTTCAGGCTCCAGCTCTTGGAGTGTGAAACGTCGCGGGATATGGCGAGGGCAATTCCAGTCAATGGCCGACACGCTGATCTTTACGATCTGATCGACCACCTCTTTGGCACTGTGTAATACCGCCGTTAGCTCCGGCTCGGACGCTGGATTAATGAGCTGAGCCTCACCCCATATTTTCAGGCGGCGTTGATTTGGGTAATCCATCGCGATCAATGAAATCCGGCCTGACTGTTTCAGATTGCCGGCGCTGATATACTGGCGGTTCCCACGCAGATCGGCATAAGCAATCGTGTTGGCATCGAGGGTTTTAAGAAAGCCAGGTGTACCGCCACGAAACTGGACATATGGCCAACCGGTTTCGGAAACGCTGGCCTGAAAGAAGCCATCGCGTTCAGATAGAAACGCGGCTTCCTCGGGGCCAAGTTGGTCGCCGCCCGATCGGTCTTCAGACAGGAATTTTTCGTAGGTTTTGGAGGATCCGAATTTGGCTTGCTCGGCCTGAACGGACGGGGTGAAGGCGATATTGGCAAATGCGAGGGGCATGTCATTTCTCCTGTTTTCAGATCAAAGGTTGAGGCCGGTGAGACCGGGGTGATCGTCGGGGCGACGTCCCAACGGCCAATGAAACAACCGGTCATTCGTAGCTATCGGCAAATCATTGATGCTGGCGTGGCGCCGGCACATCCGGCCATCGGAGGCGAACTGCCAGTTTTCGTTGCCGTAAGATCGAAACCAGTTTCCCGCAACATCTTGCCATTCATATGCGAAACGCACAGCGATGCGGTTTCCGGTCGCTGCCCAAAGCTCCTTGATCAGGCGATAGTTTTGCTCGCGCGCCCATTTTTGGGTCAAAAATCTGTGGATTGCGGCATGCCCCGTAACGAACTCAGCGCGATTGCGCCATGCGCTGTCATCGGAATAGGCCCCGACCACTTTATCGGGGTTACGCGTGTTCCAGGCATCTTCGGCCATGCGGACTTTTTGTATCGCGGTGTTTGCATCAAACGGGGGAAATGGTGGACGATCCATGGCTGGGTTTCCTATGAAAAAGAGGCCCTGACCAAACGCCGGGAGGGGACGTTCTATTTGGTCAGGGCGGGGGGTGTTATTCAGCAGCGGCCAGCATATCAGCTGTGACAGTGGCGGTGTCGGCAACGTCGCTGGCGATCATGCGAAA
>Ga0209345_10000726_pt1 | contig 42238 bp, 68 predicted proteins | sample Cruoilmetagenom7_FD_187294 | JGI IMG/M metagenome (GOLD analysis project Ga0209345, IMG submission 187294) | Oil polluted marine microbial communities from Coal Oil Point, Santa Barbara, California, USA - Sample 7 (SPAdes) (version 2) | ecosystem: Environmental > Aquatic > Marine > Oil seeps ...
TATCTTCATGTTGTTTTTCTGATATTACGACACACCCAATTCTATCTATAACCTCTATATATTTTCCAAAAATAGTGGTTTCATAGGCAACGTGGTTAATTGTTTCTAGTTCAGGAGCATCAAAGCTAGCTACTTCTCTCACATACACGGAGCCGGATACTTCCGTAAGGGCGGGAGCATCAAAGCTAGATCCTTCTCTCACATACACGGAGCCGGATACTTCCGTAAGGGCGGGAGCATCAAAGCTAGATCCTTCTTCCACAGACACGGAGCCTGATACTTCCGTAAGGGCAGGAGCATCAAAGCTAGATCCTTCTTCTACAGACACGGAGCCGGATACTTCCGTAAGGGCAGGAGCATCAAAGCTAGCTCCTTCTCCCACAGACACGGAGCCTGATACTTCCGTAAGGGCAGGAGCATCAAAGCTAGCTCCTTCTCTCACAGACACGTAGCCTGATACTTCCGTAAGGGCGGGAGCATCAAAGCTAGATCCTTCTTCCACAGACACGGAGCCTGATACTTCCGTAAGGGCAGGAGCATCAAAGCTAGCTCCTTCTCTCACCTCCACGTAGCCTGATACTTCCGTAAGGGCGGGAGCATCAAAGCTAGATCCTTCTTCCACAGACACGGAGCCTGATACTTCCGTAAGGGCAGGAGCATCAAAGCTAGCTCCTTCTCTCACCTCCACGTAGCCTGATACTTCCGTAAGGGCGGGAGCATCAAAGCTAGCTCCTTCTCTCACATACACGGAGCCTGATACTTCCGTAAGGGCAGGAGCATCAAAGCTAGCTCCTTCTCTCACAGACACGTAGCCGGATACTTCCGTAAGGGCGGGAGCATCAAAGCTAGCTCCTTCTCTCACATACACGTAGCCTGAGACTTCCGTAACCCTGTTAAAGGTTACTTTTTCTTCTTTATTAATTATGATTGCTTCATTGATAACAATCAAATCATCCTCGGTTACAGTGTAATCAATGTTGTTTGATTTTAAATATTCGATGGTGTTCATTTTTCTTTATCCTCTTACTCTTTTAAAATTATTAATCAGAACCGTTGTTATCTAACGCACCAAAGAAAACCCATTGATATAAATCTTTTTAGTGCCAGCTTTTGGGCTTCTAATACATTTATCTGCTTTCGGACACTCTAAAGTTGTGCACATTGCAATATCACTCATTTAATTACTCTCCTGTGGTTTTCCTAACAAACCTTGAGATGCGAACGATAGTAGTATTTCAGCGTTCTTGTATATTTGTTCTGCATGTTGCCGCATATAATAAACCGCCCAATTATAAAGCTCTGCGTCACTGCATGTATCAGCTTTTTCGCACCATACAGAGGTATAATTCATAAGAATTTCTAAACTCTCAACGTCTACAGCAATCTCATTCAATGCGTCTTTAGTTTTTTTAATGTCTTCGCAACAGATAGAAACGCCTTTCACCCTTCCTTTAATCTCGGAAAGTTTAAAGTAATCATCCTATCCAATTATAAAACAAGGCTTCTTTGGCATTTTATTTATTCTCTCTCAGTTTGGGTTCGTACCATCCTGTTTCTACTTCGTTTTTGGTCAATGGTCTTGGTTTATCGTGCTCCCCTATTTCAACAGCGTCGCAAGTTTCGCAATGATGGGGTGAAACTTGAACCATTCCACCACCAACATCGACATATTCGGCTTGGCAACTAGTACCACAATAAGGGCAATCGGTAAGAGGTGTTTCATATGCTTTTCTCATGGTCGTTAATCCTTTAATTTTCTTCTTAGTTATCTGGTGGGGTGGGAACATTGCGCGCGTCCCTTATAGATAGCTTACTATACGTTATTTCAGTCTAGCTACATGTTATGCTCTCATAACACACCCCATAAATTAACTATCATTATATACCTCTTTTATTCTGTTGTGGGCTTGCTGGTAGGGGCATCCAGTGCGTTGGTTTCCAATCGCCGTTCCAAAACTGCCAAGGCATTCTTAACATTGTCTCACTCATTTTCTTTCCTTTGGGGTTTGCTTATTTAGATACGCTTGAAATTTGTCAGCATCACCAAAAATTAAAACCTCGTCCTGTGCAATTTGTATAACTATATTTTTACATATAATAGTTTTATGCTTTTCATCATTGTGAGTAGCGTATATTTCTTCTCTAACATCCACCATATTGCTTGTTGCTAGCAAGCCTTGTCCTGCGAGGTAGTTTATAGTCGATAAAATAAGTCTTACTTGCTCGTTTCCATTTTTTGTTAGATCGTCAGGACGTTCTTTTTTAACCCTTTTATCAAAATCAAGTTTATCCTCAAAATGGAGCAAAGCCTTACGTTTAACAACTTCTAAATCTACCTTGATCGTTGCTAGGTCTTTACGCTCCGCTTGTGCTTCAATTTTTCTATGTGTGCTTGCATAAAAATCACCAGCCTCCTTGCGATTATAAAATACACAACTTTCACAAGGCTTATTTCTGTCTATTCCTTCTGGCGATATATTATCTTGTGCTAAGCTTATTTCACGCGGCAAGGATGCTGTATTTTTATTTGTCATTGTCTTTTTTCCTTAATGTTAGAATGTATACTACTATAGAGGATAAGATAGCCGCCGCAATATATAGTCCCAGAGCAGCAAAAAATCCGTATTCCTGCGAGACTATATCAGCAAGCATAGCAAGCCCTATAAGTGGTAGTGCGCAATAGCACCACCCTATAATTTCAATCGATGTTTTCTGTCCATGGCGCATAGATTACCCCCTCGTCGGTTTCGTTTGCTAAGTCCTGATTTTTAATAAACCAGAGAATAAGTGACTGGTCGTCCATAGTGGTTACTCTTACTCATAGTTACGCTCTTGAGACATACCGGCGCTTTCTGCAAACTCTTCCCAGTCACGCGATTTATAGAAAGACATAGAAGCTTCATTATATTCTAATATTTTCTCGGCCGCCTCATCACCAGCAAGGTTTTTAAAGTCTGCTAGGTGTTCTAAAGCTTTTGCATGATTGGCTATGCGTGTATCTTCTTTGGCTTTAGCTTCCTCTACCGGCTTCATGATTTCCTTAACCATAGCGTCCAGGGTATCACGCACGCGCTTACGTTCTTTATCTACGGCCTTCGCTTGTGTCTTCCATGGCTCGACCAGGCCTTTACCTAGATCGTCTATAGCGGTCTTAGAGCGCCTAATTCTATAGCAGAAAGAGCTTATTTCCTCCTGGCCTTTCTTAGTGCTCGCATCGCCTTCGAAATTATCTGCCTCGTTTTTTATTTCTTTAAGTATATCGTCCACTTTTTTAGGGTAGAATACCTCTAGCGGTGTCATGTTGTTAATGGTTTTGATTACTGCAAGTTCTTTAGACATAGTTTTTTCTTCCTTTAAGTTTAGTGTTTAGTGTCGTTCCATACAAAGTAAGGTATTTCTCCTGGGAGAGTGGCCCATAATTCCCTAGCGCAACCCCATTCGCCTATACCGGCCGCGATAGCCATTGCGAAAAGTATATTAATATGGGTGTGATCTCCCCATTGCCGGCCGTTCTTATCTTCCGAGGCATTAAGAAATGTCCAGCCGCCACCCCCTGATTTACTAAACTGCGGGGGGAGTTGTTCAAGCATGGCCCGTATTTCTACGGCCGCATCTTTAATGCGCATAGGATGAAAGCCAAATGAACAACGCACGGCATTTACTACCACTGCGTCTTTAAGCGGCTCGCTTTCCTGGAATAAGACTTTTTGAAAAAGGCTTTCTACTGCCTCGGCTGTTAATGGTTGGTCGGTCATGTTAACTTTTTCCTTTTCTTCTGAGGTGAAACCATTCTGATAATAAGTAAGCAGAGGCCGCGATTTTATGCTTAGGGTCAATTTCAAGGTTAGACATTATCGTTTGTATAGCGGCCTGCGCGTCTCTGGATATTACCTCATCTTTTGGATAAAGACCCATACTTGATAGGCTATAGATACCAGAGTAAAACCACTGCTTCGCAATTACACGGTATGCGTTACGCCCTCTAAAAAACTCTATAGGTATGTCTTTTATCTCTGGGAGGTGCCCTATGTTCCTATGGTAAGTGTCGTCCGGGTTGTGTTTAGGTACGATGTATTTCATACGTTTTTAGCCTTCCTTGCCATAGCTATTAAATTAGCCAGGTTAAATGTCTCTCTCTTACCGTTCCTGGAAAGGACAACAATATACTCTTGAAAACCATGCTCTATAGTCACATGTTCGCCGCAAGCGTTATCCAAATGGTCGCCATATACTTTTGCGGAAAGGCCTTGCTCGTCTGGTTCGTGCATATCCGGGCGGCATCCGTGGGTAATTTGTTTAAGCCTGGCTCTGTCACTTTGTAGTATTTTAGTCATGTCAATCTTCTTTCTGTAGTTTCTCTACTACCTGTAATGCGATTGCGTGGAGCTCATCACTTTTGCAAACAATGACGCCGCGCTTATATGTATGGCCTTTGCTGTTTTCGTACATAAGCCCTATCATGGGGTTATCTTTTTTATCACGGCCTCTTTTGTTTACCCTATTCCACTCCCTACCCTCTAGCCACTTTATGAGCTTTGGTACGTTTCCCTCTTTGTTAAAGCCAATGATATTGCTTTGTGCTTTTTTCTTATTATCTAACGTTAAGGTAGCCATGGTATATTCACCTCTCTAGCTAGCTGTTTAAGTGTTTGCACCTCTATAGGTGTTAGAGTTACGTCTGCAAAACCGTCTTCTCTTTGTCCACGCCTAGCTATTTGCACAAACCATTGCGCAATAGCTCTAGTGTCTTTAGGTGGGAGGGTTTTTATAACGTCGCACGCACCGGCAAAACGAGGGAGAAGATATACGTTTGCTTGTCTACCGGCGCGCGTCTTACGTTCTATTGTAGTTTTTACGATCTTCCCTCTACGCTCAAGCTCGATAAGTCGTGGAGAAAAGTAGCTACCTGTTTTATCAAAGGCTGCGCTTATCTCATCATTAGTAGCGCCATAACTACCGGCGTCTCTAATCATGCTTAGTATTTTGATACGATAAGTTTTAGCGTTCACAGTTATAGAGGCCGCGTGGCTTGTTTCGCTGTGACTTTGAAAACTTGGTTTTTTGTAATGGTGGGTCATATTACCCTGCAAATTTAAGTTTAATCTGCAGCCACGTTATTGCCCTTTTTCCATTAAGTCAATAATTTTTTATAAATAAAATAACAAAAAAGTTGATTTTAATATTAGATAACTGTATCAACTACGCATGGAAAAAATAGATAAACCAGCAAAAATTGATATACTGGCACGGTTGGCAGAAATTGAAACGTGGGCCAGTAAAGAAAAACGCTTGAAAGAGCAAACCGGAATGAGCATAACTGCGTTTTGTGGTAAGTATGATCTTAATCGCGCGACGTATAGCCGCAACCGAAACTTAAAGACATGGCCACCTAAAAGGATTGTAGAAAAGGTGCGTATATGTTTCGAAAAAGAGGGCATTGTATAACTTGTGTATAACCGTATGGAAAACCGTGTTTATTAAATTGTGAGTAAATACCCTGTTAGTAAGTGGTCTCTTTATACTTGTGTTTCCACAGGTTATACCTTTTTATTAACAGGGTTGTATGTATTTACCAGCAATGGATACAATTAATAAAATCGGTAGTTATGCACATTACTACTATTTACTACAACCTCCTTTAATCTTTATTTATATAATAGTAATTAGATATGAGGAAAATTATAAACCAGCATGATTGCCTAAATATTTTAGATGCTTGACAGAAATAAAATAACGCATTACCGTTTTACAAACTTATCAACTTCTCAAAAAAGGAAAACACTATGGCTAAAGAAAAAAAAGCCTCAGACGCCAAGAAAAAAGGCGCGCTGCATGTCGTGGACAATGAACCAAAAGGCGGTATCCAGGATAAAGATGTTAAGAAATTCGCTGCAGATATTATCTCTGAAAAGTCAAAGATGGATAAACACCGCGGCGAAATCGGCCAGCACTTCAAGCAATTTGAAGATAAGGGAGGCCATAAGAAAGCTTTCAAAGCAGCACTAGCACTTGACAACATGGAAACAAGCGAGGCACAAGATTTCTTACGTAGCTTTAACCGTTACATGAGCGTGCTAGGTATTACTGAGCGCTTAAAAGCAGCAATTGATATGTTCGACGGCGAAATAGAAATGCCAGAGCAGCCAACCGCTCCAAAAATACCAGCGAAAGCAAGCTAATCCTAATACGAGGATAAACACTATGGCTATGTTAACCGCTACATTTCCATTACCACCAACATTAAATAATGCCTGGGCCGCTAATCGTTTTGGTGGCCTTCGCCGTTCTCCTAAATACAATGCCTGGACAGAGGTAGCTAATAGATATTGGAGGAGCCAATACCCAGAGCCGGTCACTATGCTTACGGGTCGTTTAAGAGCTCAGTACATCGTTAAGCTTAAGGACTTACGCCCGCATGACATAGGAAACTATGAGAAGATTATAGCGGATTTCTTAGAGGGTAAATTTTACGAAAACGATAGCCAGATAGACGAGGTGCACATTATACGCCGTGTCGATAGGCAGATAGATAAGAATTTTATACACGCTTACGTATCGGAAGTCCCGGACGTGCGTTTTATGGATTTGCTAAGCCCGGATGCGGGTAAGCAATGTACGAAGCCGGGGCGCAGTCCTGGTTAATTTAAACTCAAACCTATAGAGGTAAAAATGACTATTACAGTAAAAGTAAAAAATGACGGAGGCTCAGATTATGCCGGTGTTCAAACTTATGATTTGGCAGATGGTGGCGTAGAGACTGCAGACGGCCCTCGTATTGATCTTGCACAGGGAGAAGAGACAGAGGTTACGCTAACAAGTAGCCGTATCTTGAAGGTGGAAGATATTGGACAGCCAGAAGCGGCCGAAACCACAGAAGCCACAGCGGAAGCCGAGGAAGCAGTGGAAGAGCCACAGGCCGAAGCGGCTTAACTAACCTGATTACGGGGGTGGCCTAATACTGGGCCGCCTCTTATCAGCACTAAAAGGAGGATTAAACTATGTCACTTATGAGAGCCCCTGGAATGATGGCGGCAATATCTGCATTAATAGGGCCAATGGATGAAAGCGCAATAGGTGTTGATAAAGGTCTTGAAAAAATGGTTTTAACCAGGCCTATGCGTAGAAGTAAATTTAATAAGCCTAGCCGTTTATGGAGGGGTGAGCACTCGCGTAAATACCCTGGGCATAAACTACGCGCTATGCGCCAGAAGCAGGCAAAGAAAAGCCTGTATCATCACAATAAATATTGTAAGAAAAATGGGCAGCGACATTTAATGATACCAGAGGCGCGCTGCGTCGATCTTTGGTAAGAAAGGAAACCACTATGAGCACCAAGAAACCACACTACTTAATGCAGTTCTTTGCTTTTGCACACTTGCCAGAGCACTTACAAGATGTAAGCAGCCCATTCTATGACCTTGCGGAAGACCTGGACGAAAGCCTACCGGATAATCCAGAGAAAACCAAAGCTTTGGAAAAACTTTTAGAAGTAAAGGATTGCGCTGTGCGTGCAGTTCTGTTTAAATAGCTGTAGTAAAAGTTAATAAGGACAAGACTAATGAGCGATACAATACAAGGTAAAGTTAAATGGTATGACGCTAAAAAGGGATATGGTTTTATTGTTCCTGACGGAGGCAGTAATGATGTTTTTGTGCACAAGAGCGCCCTCACTAGCGCCGGCTTTAACTCTCTTGAGGAAGGCCAAAAGATTGGATTTTCTGTAAGCGATAAGAGAGGCAAAAAGGCTGCAGTAGATTTGCACTCAATCTAATTATTCCCTCTGGACAAACCCAGAAGACTAAGAGCCGCTCTTAACAAGCGGCTCCTTTTTTTTTGTGAGTATTGTATGTATGTTATGTTGTGTGATGCTGGCTGCTCATGTATGACATTTTAAACGAAGTCTCTAAGAGGTCTACAGCATGTATAAGGAGCTCCTCTATGACTAATATGCGGTTTTCCATTTCATCCATCCTATTGCTTACGTCTTTTTCCGTATAATCGAAAAACTCTTTTTCTTGATTGTGCATTGTTAGTTCTTTATAGCTTGATTTACTCACAATATCCCTCCATAGCTTTAGGTACATTCTCTCCCCATGTAGCGCAACGCTCGGCCTTAACGTTTTCGTTAAACGAGGCCTCTTTATCGATTGCAATAAACACTAGATAGGTGAGAACGGTAAAAATTATTATCATTAACACAGATACAATAAAGCCATTTACAAGCTTGCATAATAATTTCCGGCGTTTTGATTGTTCGTGGCACATTACTTAGCTCCTTTATTATCGTTTGCTGGGGTGTGATAACCGTAACTATGGGCATAGCTCCATAACAACCATCTATTAATAGGGGCTTTCCAGGTAATGCCGTTTTTCTTAATCTGATATGAGTTATTCATCGTGGCACCCCCAGTAAAACTATCTTAGGCATATCCTTACCCATTGCTCTACGACGGCATAGGGCTGCATCTGCTAGTATTCGTGCGCATGATTGAGGTGATAGCTCTATACCAATGTGCGCGAAATTCCATCGTCTCACACGGCGCAATCTTAATAGGTGATCGGCCGCTTTTGCTTTGTACCAATTTTCTTTAGTGGCTTTTTCAATAATCTTAAAGCCGCCGACCATGCCCTTAAGGATTTTAATTGGTGGGTTATGCTTGTATGATATAGCACGTAGTCGAGTATCTATAAGATCGTTAGCGCTTATGCGGTGTATCTGCTCATTAAGCCGGCGCTCCTCTTCCTGGCGCTCGCGTGCCTCGGTAGCAAAGTCATTAATAATTTTGTCTGTAGCGTTCATTATATTATTTCTCCCACTCATAAAGCTCTTCTACATCTTTGCTGTGTTCCTCTGAGGCCTTAAAGTCTTCTAAAGAAAATTCACTAATATTATCGCAGCTTCCATCTAAAAATGCTGGGCATGAAAACCCGCAACCTCCATTTAAACCGACAATGTAACATGTAGACATTCCCCTAGGGTAATGACCGTCAATCTCTGACATATGATTGCCCATATTATTAACGTCTTCCATTGTTTTGATTGGCTTTAGTGGATTGGTGGAGAAACCACCATTAACTTTATGTGAGGCTTCAATAAGCTGTTTTTTATTGTATCCATCTGGGTGTTTTTTCTCTGCGATTTTAGCCGCAGCTTTTGTAAGGGCTCTTTTGCTACTCCAAGTCATAATCTTTCTCCTGTATGTGTTGTTAGTGCGCGCCCCGGTCAAGTGTATGCTTTTTGGAGAGACCAGGGCGCTACCGTCGTGTGTGGGGACGGTGTTCTATTTGCCTATTGCGATGTACTCAAATGAGTTTGCCTCATTGCCCATATGATCGGTTATCTTGTTTTGAGTAAGTAGAACCATACCTAGCTCCTCACATTGTTTCGCCATTTTCATTAAGGCGCGATCTAATGCGGTAGAATAGTGGTTCATAGTCTCGCCTACTCTATAAATAAAACGCTCATCTTTTTTTAATGAAGTTATATTCTTTTTAATATCCGTAAGTAAAACGGCTTCATCGGCCGTAAGTTCATGTGACATTTTGAAAGCTCCTGCAATGTGTAAGTTTTTATCTATCTGAAAACGAGTATAGTGCCGAGTTTTTATTAATGCAAGCACTTTTTTTATAAGTAGAATAACAAAATTAAATAAAGGTTTACTAGCGCTGGTGTATTGCTTTATGATTATCTTGCACTGCCCGTCCTGGGCAAACCGCAATTGATAAGTTTAATCTATCTCGGAGCCCTCGGCGCAGCTTTATAAGCGGTCGGGGGTTCTACTTTGGGCGCTCTTTGCCAAAATCATAATCCATTGCTATAATGAGCGTATCGAAACTATAACGAGGACTTAATGGCTAAGAAGAAAGCAAAAAAAAATAAGGGCGGTAGACCTACCGTATTAACCGCCGCAACTGTCAAAAAACTAGAGGCCGCTTACCTTAATGATGCGAGTGATGCGCAGGCCTGCCTACAAGCGGGTATTAGCCGGCAAACGTTGTATAACTATGAAAAGAAAAACCCTAAGTTTATTGACAGAAAAAAGGCTTTGAGGGATAGCCCTAAATATCTTGCTAAGAAAAATATTGTTACTGGCCTTAAGAGTAAAAACCTTCAAGTGCGTATGAGTATGACTAAATGGTATGCCGAAACGAAAATGAAGGATGAATATAGCAAGAAACAAGAGGTTGCGGTTTACGGTGATGCTGAAAAAGCGCCCGTGCAGACACAAGAAAAGCCCATGACCTTGGAAGAGAGCGCGCGCCTTTACCATCAAATGTGCGACGAGTGCGGCGGATAATTCCCCTTTACATTCTGTATTTTCTACATTAATACTGTAATCAGTAACATTACTATGTAGGAAAAATATGACATTTCAATATTTATTAAACAGGGTAGGACTTAAGAAAAAGGACTTAGCCCGTAATCTAGGAATGAACCCAAATAGCGTAACCAACTGGAAGGATAAGCCCCCGCAATATGCAGTGGCTTACCTAAAGCTGCTCGCTAAATATAATGACTTAAAGGAGCAAACCAATGACTAACGAAGAAATCAAAGACGCACAAGATGTACTAGCCCGCTTTAAGGCAGAAAAGAACAATTACGACCCGCTAGACCAGGATGTTGCGCGCGTAATACCAACGTTAGAAAAAGCCCTGGCCGCACTCAAAACACCTAAACGAATAATGATTGATGAGATTAAGCATAGGCGGTGGATAGCATCTTTACCTTGCTTGATTACCGATAGGGACGATGTGCAATGCGCGCATATACGTAGAGGCTTAGCCGGTGGTATAGGGTTTAAGCCTAGTGATGTGCGCTGCGTCCCCCTCTCTTGTGCCCAGCACACGCTACAAGGTGAGATCGGGGAAGTTAAGTTTTGGTATCCCTATGGAGGATGGGAGCGCGCGGTAGTATTAGCAAAAGCTTTGTATGATATAAGCGGAAACACTGAGAAAGCGATTATTTTAATAAACGAATGGAGAGCAGAATATGAGTAAACGACTAATTAGAATATCTGAGGAATGCTGTGAAGTTGGAAAAGTAATTTGCAAAATACAACGCTTTGGCAGGGATTACACAAATCCGAAAACAGGAAGAACAAACTATGAAGAGCTATACGATGAGTGCGCCGATCTTGTGGAAGTTATAAGCCAACTTTTTGATATTGAAGACCAATTTTTTAAAGCAAAGCGTGGTGTTAAAGCAGCAAAAATATTAAAATGGATACCACGTGAGCGACCGACAAGGACTGACAAAGAAATAGGTCAAGATGCTTATATAGAAACCTTAAAGGCTGAAATAAGAAAATTAAAAGGAGAAATTTAATGACGACACTATACGCACATAACGATCGTAGCCACTGGGGGGAGCAATTTGTTATGGCCTGCGGCCGCGCTAATGTACCCTTTAAGCTGTTTAAGAAAGCAAAGGAAGTACCGGCCGGGGCTCATGCCTTTGTACGGTTAAGCCAGCAAGCAGAGCAAAGGGGGCAGAGCAAAAATATGGTTCAAGCACTCCATGAGAAAGGCGTTAATACTTTCCCTAGCCCATTAGATGCGCTGCTTTATGATGATAAGGTAGCCCAGTATGAATACCTGAAAGATTACCTACCTAAGACAACTATTATCCGAGACCAGGACGCAGCCCTTGATTTAGCGAATGATCTTGAGTACCCGATAATCAGTAAGGGTAGTGAGGGCGCGGGCTCTAGTTGCGTTCGTCTATTGCGTAACCGTAAGGCGGCCAGGCGTGAGGCAGTGGCAGCTTTTGGCGATGGATTGCCTAGCAGCTACGATAAGAAACAGAAAGGCTTCTTATACTGGCAAGAGTTCATTAAGGACAATACCTGCGACTATCGCATAATCATTTGCGGTAAGTACATTTTCGGGATAGTGCGCCAGGTGCGCAACAATGAGAATAAGCCGTTTGCTAGTGGCTCTGGTGTTAACGCTCCTATCATGAGCTTTGAGGGCAACACTAAGGAAGCCGCGGCCGCTCGTAAAGCAATAGAGATTGCTGCAGAGATTGGTAGCGAGTGGGTAGCTTTTGATTTCGTCTTTAAGAAGAAAGAGATTTACTGCCTTGAAATGAGTTGCTCATGGACGACATTTGTATATGCACCGTGCCCAGTATTTGAGTTTACGCCTAACGGTGGTAAGTTTCTTGAAACAGGCAAGTACGGCGGTGGTATGTTTGATATGGCCGTAGAGATTATGAGGAAGCAGGCTAATGCTTAACGCTAAAGCTAAGAAAGAAATTATGGACGAGGTGGAAGCGCTTCGCTTAACGATGGGGGTAAAGGAGCCGGCTATGGCAGGTATTCTTTTATCCCTTTCTGCTTCTTATGCTATGGCTAGTGGTATACAAGATTTTCAATTTGTAAATCTCAGTAGAGAGACTTACAACAAACAACGATAGGAGTAAAAGTAATGGGTAAAGAAGTTATAGAAAAAAACCAGTCATTCGATGATTTTAAAGAAAAATTAACTGAAAGGATTAGGGAGGATATTGGATCTCTTTTGCCAGATGAGGCCGTACAAAGCCTTATAGAAAAAGCCGTGCAGGAAAGCTTTTTTGAACCTAGACTAGTAGAAGAAAATCCCGGATCATGGAATAGTAAGACGGTTAAAAAGCCCGCATGGTTTGTAGAGGAAGTAGCTAAAGCTTGTAAGCCAATGATTAAAAAAAGAGTAAGTGCGTTTATAGCTAACAACAAAGAGGAAATACAAAAAACTGTAGATGAGTTTCTTGATAATCAAAACCTTATGTTGATAGCTTCTACAGCAATAGCAGAGCGCGTTAACTCTGGTATGTGGAGCAGGCTTGAAGAGATTTACCAACGTATTCAACAACCAAGATAAGGAGTAAAACTAATGGAACATTTTTATAAGAAGGTACAAGGCTGGTTTAGGTTTAGAGACTTTTACAGGAAAGCCGTACAGGAAGCGCCAAAGAGAGGCGCTCGTTTTGTTGAGGTCGGTAGCTGGAAGGGCAAGAGCTCTACATTCATGGCGGTAGAAATTCTTAACAGCGGCAAGCAGATACACTTTGATTGTGTTGATACCTGGGAAGGTAGCGACGAGCCGGCGCACCATAGCGACCCGGACGTACAAAAAGGTTTCTTGTATGAGCGCTTCCTTTTGAACACTGACAAGGTTAGCCATATTATCAATCCTATGCGCATGTTGAGCGTGGAAGCTGCGGCCGCTTATGAAGATGAAAGCCTGGACTTTGTTTGTATCGATGCATCGCATGATTACGAAAACGTCATAGAAGACCTTAAAGCCTGGTGGCCTAAGATTAAGCCGGGTTGTGTAATGTCAGGCGACGACTATCGCTGGAGTGGTGTTAATAAGGCCGTTCTAGAGTTTTTCGGTGTGACCTCGGCCCCTCAAATTGAAGGCATAGAGTTTGATTACGTGAATAACAAAGAAGGCGACCCGGTTTGCTGGAGCGTTAGAAAGCCTAAGGTGGTGTAATGAGTAAGAAAACAAAAGCCCCGCCAGAGATATGGTTACTAGAAGACCCAGACACAACGGAAGATGAAGAACACCGAATTTTCTGGTCTCCTGATAGTGATTGCAGAGAGCTGTTTTATACATGCCAAGTAATCGGGCATTATTTGCTTAAGTCTAATAAACCGGAAATATCAAGCCTTACAAAAGCTGATTTAAAAGCTTTCTTTAATCTTATAACTCTTGACACTGAGCTATCACGGCAAGAGCGTTACGATGCTTTAGCCGCGGTCGAGAATGAGGCAAGACGCCTTAGAAAAGATATGGAGGAGGCTTACTAATGCTAGAGTTTTACAACCGATATAGGATTAAGCAAGGCGCACCACAAAAATATGTGAGGATACCATGAATAAAATTACCCAGGTAATACCGTATTACCGCAACCCTAAAATGCTTAAAGAGGTTCATATTCCCCAGTGGAACGAATACCCGGACGATGTGCTAGAGCATTTGACAATTTACATTATCGACGACTGCAGCCCAGAGCCGGCGCTTTCAATATTAGAGAGTGCGCCCGCGCGCGTAAAAGAGCGTATAAGGGCGTATCGTATTGATACCGATATACCTTGGAACCAACACGGCGCGCGTAACCTTGGTGCATCCTTGGCCGCTAAAGGCTGGCTCTTAATGACAGATATTGACCGGGTGATACTTACCCATGATATGCAGCGCATCATGAAAATGGACTTAGACGGATACCACCATTACAAGCCTTTCGGTATTAAAATGGGTGAGCGCCTTGAGAGTGACGATAAGATACCGGTTAATCAGTTCTTATGCACACGCGAGGACTACTGGGTTATCGGTGGATATGACGAGGATTACTGCGGATGCTATGGCGGCGACGGCCCTTTTCTAAAAGCCCTGGCTAAACGATCTCCCTTGCGTATGATGGAAGATGTAAGGATGATACGTTACCATACGGACATGGAGAACATGGACGCAACGACCACAGACCTTGATCGTAGAAAAGGCAAGGTTAGTGAATACCAAACGCTCCAGAAGGCTAAAAAGCGCGCCGGTAAAACGAAACCCGAAAACCCTATGAGGTTCGAATGGCACGAGACCCGATTACGATAATTACCTGGCTTTGGAAGCCTACCGGTACATGGAGACAGGGATACACCGCAGAGCATGTAAATACACTTTGCCAGGCGTTTAAGGAAAACCTAAAGATACCTCATCGCTTCGTATGTGTTACTGACATGCCTAAGGGTATAAAATGCGAAACCATAAAGCTTTGGAATAATCCCAAGGTGGAGGGTGTATTACGAAACAAGCCGAATTGTTATAAGCGCCTGAGGTTATTTGCCCCGGATGCTGAAAAGCTTATAGGTGCTAAGCGTTTCGCAAGTGTAGACCTGGACTGCGTGATTACGAAGAATGTAGACAAAATCTTTGACTGCGACGACGACTTTAAAATTATGTACGGCTATGCAGCTCCTTATAATGGGAGCTTGTTTATTATGGACGCCGGCGCGCGCACGAAGCTTTGGGAAGAGTTCGACCCTAAGAGGACGCCGCGGTTAGCAAATAAGGTAAAACGCCCTAACGGTAAAAAGTATTATGGCAGCGACCAGGCCGTGATAAGTTACCTCTTACCATTTGAGAAAACCTTTAGCCAGGAAGACGGCCTGTATCAATTTACTAGCCATGTAAAAAGAAAAGAGTTACCAGAAAACGCGCGTATGGTATTCTTTGCTGGTACGATTAAACCGTGGTTTCCTGAAATGAGTAACTTAAACAGGGGTCTATATGCCAAGTACAAAGCGCAGCAAAAAAGAAGTATCGCCCCAGTTAGAAGATAATCCTAACTGCGAGCCTCCTTTTGCTTGGCCGCCTAATTATGAGGCAGAATACGAACGCCGCCGCAAGCATATCGAATGGATTAATGAAGATTTTGTAACAAGGACGGTAGCCCTTAAGCTCTTCTATGCCGTTGAACCTGTAAAGTTTATCGAGGATTGGTGCACAACCTACGACCCTCGTAACAAAGCTCCCCTCCCTAGAAACATGCCATTCCTATTATTCCCTAGGCAAAAGCAGATGGTGGAATGGGTAGTGGAATGCATAAACAATGGTGAAAGCGGTTTGTGCGAGAAAAGCCGTGACGCCGGCGCGACCTGGCTATGCGCGGCTATTAGTTTATGGCTCTATCTCTTTCATCCTGGCTCAGCTATAGGATGGGGAAGCCGTAAGCAAGACCTGGTGGATAGGCTGGGCGACCCAGGATCAATCTTTGAAAAGATAAGAATACTCTTATTTAGAATGCCTAAATTTCTTATGCCTGAGGGATTTAACCGCAATATACATTGTACCTTCATGAAAGTTATCAACCCAGAAAACGGCTCCTCTATAGTAGGGGAGAGTGGTAAGGCTATCGGCCGTGGTGGTCGTACAACGGTTTTCTTCAAAGATGAGAGCGCGCACTATGAGCAGGCAGAGAGTATCGAGGCGGCCCTTTCTGAGAATACCGATGTGCAGATAGACATATCTAGTGTGAATGGCCCGGCTAATGTTTTCTATCGTAAGCGTAAAGCCGGTGAAGTCTGGGAGCCTGGTAAGGAAATCGAGAGCGGTATAACGCGCGTCTTTATTATGGACTGGAAGCACCACCCCGGAAAAGACCAGTCCTGGTATGATAAGAAACGCGCTAAGGCAGAGCGTGAGGGGTTGTATCATCTATTCGCCCAGGAGGTAGATAGAGATTACACCGCTAGCGTAGATAGACTTCTTATCCCTCTTAAGCATGTTAAGGCCGCTATTGATGCTCATAAGGTGCTTAAGTTTAAGCCAGAGGGAGAGAGAATAGCCGGGCTTGATGTTGCAGACGAGGGAGGCGATAAGAACGCATTAGCCGGCCGTCATGGTGTCGTGCTGCAATTTACTAAAGAATGGGCCGAGGGTGATACCGGGGAAACCGCTAATATTGCGTCCGATGTATGTAAGGTAAGAAAATACAAAAACCTGCAATACGACTGCATAGGCGTAGGGGCTGGCGTGAAGGCAGAAGCAAACCGGCTGCACAAAGAAAACCTACTGCACCACGTTAAATTCCATCCCTGGAATGCATCTAACCCGCCGCAACAACCTAACGGCCGTATTATAGAGGGTGATAACGAGACACCACGTAATAGCGAGTATTTTATTAGCCTTAAAGCGCAAAGTTATTGGAGACTGGCCCAACGCTTCGAAAAAACATACAAAGCGGTCGTCCAGGGTAAAAGTTATCCACCGGAAGAATTGATTAGTATCGATAGCGATATTGACAACCTAGACCAAATAGAAATGGAGCTTTGTCAGATACGCATCTTAATACAAGAGGGCACTGGTAAAATGAAAATTGACAAACAGCCAGACGGTGCAAGTAGTCCTAATGTAGCAGACAGTATTAATATATGTTATAACCCTGTAAGGGCAAACGTAAGAGCAGGAGTATGGTAATGGCTAATAAATCAAAGAAGACAGTGAAGGCGAAGGTTAATAAGGCTAAAGAGATAGTAGCAAATTATATGACCTCAGAGCGTACTAGGTTCTCTAACATGCTTGGTTTTAATAGAGAACGCAGCATGACTGAGGTATTAGGTTATCCTGCGTCAATTGACCCGCAAGCATTTATAGATATGTATCGGCGCGGTGATATTGCAAACCGGATTATACGGGCTTATCCGCAAGCAACATGGAAAGACCTTCCAGCAATTAAGGATGGCGATGAGACCGACGACGACGAAAAGAGTAATTTTACTACTGCCTGGGAAGAGTTTGTAAAAGCAAAAGACGTTATGCATTATATGGAACGTGCAGACCGTCTTAATGGTTTAGGCCAGTTCTCCTTATTGGTTATGGGTTTTCAAGACGGTAAGGAGCTTAGAGAGCCTTTAGAAAAGCCTGCTAAGGATAGCAAGTACCCATTAATTTACTTAGCCCCTTATGGCGAAGCAAACACAACAATTTCACAGTGGGATAATGACGAGAAGAGCCCCCGTTTTGGATTGCCTGTTATGTATACCTGCCAACGTGGAAACTACAGTGATAAGAAAAGCCCTACCAAGTCCATAACTGTACACTTTAGCCGCGTAATCCATATAGCTGAATTTCTTGACGACGACGAGACTTACGGCCAGCCACGCCTAGAGGCTATCTATAATAGGTTGCTTGATGTGCAAAAGGTAGCTGGTGGAGCATCCGAGGCATTCTGGTTAATGGCTAACCGTGGCCTAGCTCTTTCGACGAAAGAAGGGGCAGACCTTACCGACCCAGATAAAAAAGCTATGGAAGCACAAGCGGAAGAATACCAACACCAATTACGCAGGATACTTACACTGCAAGGCGTAGACGCCCAGGTACTTGGAAGTGATACCCCGCAGCCAGAGGAAACCGGAAACTTTATCCTCAAGCTTATTGCAGGCGCGGCCGGTATTCCTATGCGCGTCTTAACTGGAAGCGAGCAAGGCTCATTAGCTAGTGAGCAAGACGAGGCAAACTGGGCGGCTCGAATTGATGAGCGTCGCGAGAATTTTGCTGCACCTCGTATGCTGCGCCCATTCGTCGAAAGAATGATATTTACTGGTAACATATCCGAGCCAGACGGCGACTGGGAGCTAGGCTGGGAGCCTGGTAGCACAATGAGCGAAGATAAGAAAGCAGATGTTGCATTGAAGAAGGCACAAGCTGTATCTCAATATCTATTAACTCCTGGCGCAGAGCTTGTTTATAAAATTCCTGAATTTAGGGCAGACCTTAACCTAGATGCTAACGAAGAAATCGAATTAGACGAGTTTAAGGATTTACCAGAGGGCGAGGAAGATTTACCAAATGGCAAAGACGAAAAAGAAGACTAAATGTACTTGCTGCTCAGAGGCTTTAGCTACAAGTAGAAGGGTAGACCCTACGCAAACCATTACATTGCGCAGAGCTTTCGAGGCACAATTTTATAAGCGCTTCCGTATCCTTAAAGGTCTCATCACTGAGGCTATAGTAAAGCAGGATGGTTTTGGCCTTAAGAAGAATATTAAATCCAATAGAAAATTTGATTTCCCTAGAAGCTCAGATAAGATTACCGCTTTCATGACATGGATAAAGCAAATGGAGAGCCAGCACGTCTTAAGTGTTAGTGAAGGGTTATCTTTATCTGCAGCAAGCGAGCAAGCATGGACACGCCTTTATATCGATAGCGCATATAAGCGGGGTTTGGCTAGTTCTGCTCAAAGAATGCGGGGACAAGGTGTGCAAGTTAGCGACGCTTTCTTAGAAAATGCTTTCTTTAGGCCCATACATGCAGACCGTATCGGGCTTTTATATACAAGGGCATTTAGCGATTTGAAGGGTATCACCGAGGTAATGGATACCCAGATAAGTAGAGAGATTGCCCAGGGACTTGCTGAGGGTCGCGGCCCATTCGATATAGCTCGTAGCATAAACAAGCGTATCGATAAGATAGGTATCACCCGCGCGCGTATGCTAGCGCGCACAGAGATAGTAAGGAGCCATGCAGAGGCTACGCTTAATGCTTATGCTGAGGCCGGCGCAGAGGGTGTAAATTTAGAGGCAGAATTTTTAACGGCAGGAGATGCTAAAGTATGTCCAGTATGCAGGGCATTAGAAAAACGTAACCCGTACAAACTTAGCCAGGCGCGAGGTCTTATTCCTGCGCACCCTAACGCCGTTTTTGAAGGATCAACTTTTATTCCTTATGGCGAATGCAAGGAGATCGTTAGGGCTTGGTATAGCGGCCCATCGGTTATACTTTCCTGCGGGGGAGGGAGATACGGGACGACAATCGGACCTAATCACCCAATGCTCACCGATAGAGGAATGGTTAAGGCGGCAGAGATTAGAGAAGGTGATAAGATACTCTATGATCTCAGGCACGATAATTTTAGTTTCTCTAAAGATTTTAATCTCAAAAAGGTTCCAAGATGCGAGGACGTGTTTAAGTCTTTCCTCGGACTTAGCGAAAACGTTTTTATTTCCTCCTCCGCTTCTGATCTCCACGGCGATAGGAAATTTTGTCAGGGTGAAGTCGAGGCAATAAGGCCCGCACGGAGTTTGTTGCCTAAACTTAATATCAGCATCTTGAAGGAATTTAGCAAAAATATCCTCATGAGGTCCGATCCCGATCCCTCTCTTATATCTAGTTTTGCTCCTGGCGATCTTTGTAGCCATGGTGTCTATCTGCCCTCTTCTTGCAGAATTGGCAGCTCTGACACGGGGATTGTTAGAGATTTTGTGTGGGTTACTGTTCATAATGTAAAACACTCTACTTTTGAAGGTTATGCTTATGACTATACTACAGAAAAAGGTTTATATTGCAATAATGGCTTTGTGGTAAAAAATTGCCGCTGTACCTTCTCTCCAATACTAAAAGACCCAAAGAAAGTGCGTTTATGAGCAGACTAAGTGACCTAAGCCAGCAAGAGCAATTAGCCTGGATAGCAAGTATCGTAAATAGAGAAATGAATAATAAGACACATGGTAGCGTAACTATCCGTATGGAGGAAGGGCGCGCAGTACAGGTGAAGTATGAGCGTAGCGAAATGCCTCCTAAAAAACGCGGTGCTTGACATTATTTTAAAAAACCATCATTATATCGGCAAGGTATTGGAATTAACCAAGCTGGCGCAGAAATGCAGCCGGCTTTTTTTATGAGGTATGACCATGAGCTTAAAGAAAAACAAAAATCTAAATAGCGATGCTAATATAGGTATGCACAAAGTTAGCGTAAACGTATCAGCTAAACATATCCGCAATGACAATATGAACGGCCAGGACTATATCGTAGTCCCTCTTGTTATGGCTATAGACGGCGTGGTTATGAATGAGGCACTCGTACCGCAAGAGGAATTTTGCCCCGAGGCCTGGAACGGCCGCCCTGTTACTATCGGACACCCCCAGGTAAACGGTATGGACGTAAGCGCCAATGACCCGGACATATTGCAGAAATACAGTGTAGGCCAGTTATTCAATTGCAAAATTGAAGACGGAAAACTTAAGGCAGAGGCATGGGTAGACCCCAAACGATGCGAGGCTATTAGTCAAGCCGGCGTTGTAGCTATGCTTAGAGATAAGACCGGTTGCCTAGACGTAAGCACCGGCTACTTTTGTGAAGAGCAAAAAATCAAAGGTAGCAGTAAAGGAAAAGAATATTTCGAAATTCACCGTGATTTAAAACCCGACCATCTAGCGTTACTACCAAATGAAGAAGGCGCTTGCAACTGGGCGGACGGGTGCGGTGTACGGGCTAATAAAAAAAGCCTTATGACGCAAGCGCAAGATGCAATCAAGGTGATTGCGAACGCCTTAAATTTAAACAACCATTTGGAGGATAATAGTATGGAAGAAGACGAAAAGGCAAAACTTGTCGATGGACTGATAGGGAATGAGGAAAACCCTTTTGGTGACGGCGACAAAGAAGCTCTTATGGGAATGAGTGACGACACGCTTACTAAGCTTGCTGCCACCCCTAAGGGTAATGAAGAAGACGAACCTAAAGACAACGAAGAAGGCGAAGACAAAAAGCCTGCTGGTAATTCTAAGGATAAAGATGAAAGCGGAGACAAAGACGTTAAAGCTAATCTATCCAAAGAAGATAAGGACGCTTTGGCTTTTGCCAGCAACCTTTACAAAGACCATCGCGACGAGCTCGTTAAGAAAATCACTGGCAATAGCGCCATGAAAGAAGACGACCTAAAGAGCATGGCCACTTGTGACCTTGAAGTTGTTGCAAACGGAATTTTACCAGAAGCCAATTATGGCGGACGTGCGATTTCGGGTAATGGACGCTCTAGTAATGCGGATGAAATGGCTAAGTCTATGACAACGCAGAGCACAACCGAGATTTTGAAATCTCAAAAAGAGGAGGCATAAATTATGACTAGTGCAACTGACCCTAAAACAATTCTGCTCAAAGGCCAGCCTATTGCTAAAGAAGCACCGCTGGACGTTGGAGTAGATATTACCCCAGGCATGTTACTTGATCGGACAAGCCTTGGGGAAGTAAAGCCTCATGCTAGTGCTGCAGGCTATGCGCAACCATTATTTGCTCGTGAAAACGAAGTTATCGGGAACGGTATCGACGTGGATTACGACAATGACGGCGATAATGTGTTGTTTTACTACTGCCGCCAAGGTGATGAGGTCTACACATTTATTGATGCGGCTGAAAATATCACTAAAGGCGATTATCTGGAAAGCTCCGGTGACGGTAGCTTGAAAGTTTACGGCTCTGGTGTTCGTATTGCGCGGGCTCTGGAAAGTGTCAACAATAGCGCTGGGGTAGTCCATGCGCGTATTAAAGCGGAGGTGCTATAATGAAACATTTAAGCGCAAATATACATGGGGCTAGCAATTTTCTAGGCAGCTCAATGCTAGGGGGAGGTGGAATGTTAGACGTTAACACCTACCGCCCATTTACCGATGGTCAAGGCAATAGTTATATTATGAATGCCGCTACAGGTAAGCCAGTTCGCACGAATGATGGGGCTCTGCTTCGTTATGACGAGTGGAAAGACATTGACCAGTCAGTAGTTAAGGCTGCTGTTGATCGTCTTGTTGGTATTGCAGACCTACAAACTGGTGGACTTACTCATAACCTAGGATCGATTGGCGTTACTATTTCCCAGTGGGAAGAAGAAAGCGACATGACCGATGCTAATATGAGTATGTCTGGTATTACAGAAGGTGATGAGGATACTCCTGCATATAACTTGCGTAGTGTTCCTGTGCCGATTATTCATAAGGATTTTCGTTTGAATATTCGCCGTCTGGAAGCTAGCCGCCGTATGGGTGAAAGCCTAGACGTTACGGCTTCCGCTATTGCAGGTCGTAAGGTTGCTGAGAAATCAGAAGATATGTTATTTTCTGAAACAGCCTTAGCAGTAGATGGTAACAATATTTATGGTTACTTGACATTGCCAGAGCGTAACGAGGTGCAAATGGATACTGCTTGGACTTCCCTTGCAAGTACCGCTTATGCCAGCATCATTAGCGACGTTCAAGACATGCTACAGGCAGCGCGTAACGATAATTACTATGGGCCATTTATGCTATATGTCCCTGGTGCTTACGAAACGTTGCTTGATAGCGATTACAACGTTAATTATCCAAACGTTACAATTCGTGACCGCATTAAAAAGCTTCACGGTATTAAGGACGTAAGGGTAGTGGATCGTTTGATAGGCGATAATATCGCTCTTGTTCAAATGACACGCGACGTTGTGGACTTGGCTATTGCTAACGACGTATCCACTATGCAATGGGAGACTAAAGGCGGTTGGCAACAACACTTTAAATCTTTCGCTGTATGGGTGCCTCGTTTGAAGAGCGACTATGACGGCAAATGTGGAATTGTCCACTTACGAACCGAGGCTGAAACTGCCTAATACGAGGAGGTCTTATTATGGCTACGAATACTTACAAAATCACTAGAGGTAAATTCTACCGACGCGACGAGGATAATAACCTTATATGTTCTCGCCAAGGTGATGAATTGGAGCTAAGCGATAAGGCAGCACGCCGTTTTGGTTATAACCGTTTAGAGCTTGTCGAGGGTGTAAGCCCAGGCAAAAAGCGTAAACTGGTTACACAGCCTAAACGTGGTAAAGGTAAAGAAGGGGAGGGCAACGCGCCCGCCCCTACTCCTACCGGTGCTAGTCCAGCCGCTATCGAATTTGCAAAGGAAAATAGCGTAGATATTACCGCTATAACCCCTGCTCGCAAGGACGGTAAGCTTACTAAAACAGACGTTAAAAATCATTTAAAGGCAATGACAAATGGCGACTAGAATAGATGGCGACGCAGTAAAGGGTATTATCGATACGGAGCTTACAGCTACGCAATGTGAGCCCTTTATAGAAAGTGCACATGCTTTGATAGAACAACATTTAAGCTCTGATAGCATAAGTGATGGGCTTTTGAAGCAAATAGAGCTTTGGCTCTCTGCGCACTTCGTCGCAATCCGTGACCCTGCGCGTTCCGCTGAGAAACTCGGTGACGCGCAGGACACGTTCTCAATGGGTGAGTTAGGAAAAGGCTTGGAATTTACTCAATGGGGACAACAAGCATTATCACTAGACCCTACAGGCAAGCTAGTAAATGTAGGGAAAAGCAGGGGTTATATGGAGGTTTTATGAGTGCTCGCACAAGAAGCATGAACCAGGCCGCAACTTACTGGGCCCCAGGTAGTAACGATGGATACGGCGACGTATCTTTTTCCGCTCCAATAGCAATCTTATGTAGATGGGAAAATAAGAAGACATTATTTATTGATGAGGCTGGCCAGGAGAAGACAAGCGAGGCCGTTATATATCCTAACCAGGAGCTAGCGCTTGGTGGGTTTTTATACAAAGGGACAAGTACAGAAGCTAGCCCTAGTGATGTTAGCGGAAGTAGAGAAATTAGAGGCGATGGGCAAAGCCCAAACCTGAGAGCAACCAAGGAATTGAATAAGGTTTTCTTATGAGCAAGAGCATAGAAGGATTAGAGAATGTAATTAGCAACCTTAATCATGAGATTAACGGTGTTGTTACACGTACATATTCCGGTCTATTAGCAGCCGGCGCTTTAGTTGAGGGTGAGGCAAAGAAAAACGCCCCTCTGGTCACTGGAAACCTTAGAGGCAGTGGATACCATAGAGGGATAGATAGAGAGCCCCCAGCGGTTGAGGTTGGTTTTGGAGCAGCCTATGCAGTTTTTACACACGAGAACATAGAGCAGAAACTTAAAGGATTACCCCGCCCTGCATCTGCAGGTGGTGGTAAATACTGGGATAAAGGCGGTCCTAAGTTCCTAGAAAACGCAGTTATAGAGCTTAGCGATAAGATTGTAGAAACTGTTAAGCGATACGCGGGGTTTAGATAATGAGAAGCCCGTCCCTTGACATAGCAGAATACCTCGAAGAGCAGGGAGTAGGTACGTTTCCTAACGATACGAAGTGGTCTATTAATGTAGGCCAGGAGCCTAAAACCCCAGACGATTGTATTACTATTTACGATACGGGCGGTGGCGAATCTTTCCCCGAGGATGAGCTTTACGAGCCTCATATACAAGTGAGGGTGAGGAGTAAGAGCTATAACGAAGGTTATCTAAAGCAACGTGAGATAATGGATATACTCATATTGCCTACTGCGCGTGATCTCGGCGAAGACGACGATACGCACTATATCGGAATATGGGCAACAAATGATGTTTTACCCATTGGACGCGATGATAATAAGCGTTCTATTTTAACTTCAAACTATCGAATTAACCGACAACCTAACGAGGAGGCAACGACATGACGGGATATAATGGAAGAGACCTGTTAATACAGCTAGGAAGCCCGGCTGTTACTATCGCGGCGGTACAAGCAAAGGAAATTACCCGCGCTCGTGAAGCAGTGGATACAACAAACGACGACGACGACGGCTGGAGATCAGTACTTGCAGAGCCAGGCGTGCGCAATATCGATATTAATATTACCGGCGTAGCGAATACTACCAACTATGAGGATTTACTTGAGCGCTGGAATGACGATACAGGCTTGCAAGACGCTACAATTGTGCACCCGGACGGAAGCACAGAAAGCGGCTCTTTCTTCATGAGCAATTTAGCACATGGCGGCGAGAGTGGAGGCTTTGTAACATTTACTGCAGACCTTATTAGTTCTGGAGAAATCACATACGACGATGGGAGTAGCTAAGTTATGACTGCGATTTATACTGAAACGCCCTTAGAATTTGAGGGTAAACAATACCAAGTTAAAGCAGATTTTCGCTTTATTAACCGTGTAGAGCAACGCGGTATTAATTTACTTACCCTACTAACATTAGCAGCCCAAGGCGTTACACCTAAGACAAGTGATTTAGCCTGGGTTGTTTATGCAGCTTTAACCGGTTGCGGCGAGAATGTTGATTTTAATGACGTTGGCGATGTTGTTAGAACCAACATGAAATACTATATGCAGTTTGTTAGTGACGTAGCAGAGGCGGCTTACGCTACCCCAGCCGTTGAGGGTAATAGCAAGGCTGATGATAAAGACGAGGACGCTAAAAAAAAGCCTTAACTGACGGCATAGATTGGAGGGAGCATTACAAGATTGCCGTTGTTAGTTTTGGCATAGCACCAAGTGAGTTTTGGTCAATGTCGTTGGCAGAGTTTTTCTTAATCAGCATAGCCAAAAACCCGCCTGCTAAAGTAGGTTGTTTGCTCGAAACAGACTTTAACCGATTGGTGGAAAGATTAGAAAATGGCTGAAAGCACACTAGGAAAACTTAATGTTATAATCGGGGCTAACGTAAAAGGCTTGATTGCTGGCACCAAAAAAGCGCAGCGTGAGCTTACTTTAACTGGCTCCTCAGCATTAAAACTCACAAAAGAATTGCGTAACTTAGCAATCCAGGGCATAGCAACCGGTGGCGTTGTTGTTGCCCTGGCCGCGCATAGCGCACGCATGGCACGTGAATTAAAATCTTTAGCACAAGTAGCAGGCACCACCACCACAGAGCTACAGAAGCAAGCCTTTGCCGCTAAGACGGTAGGTATACAGCAACAAAAATTAGCAGACATTTACAAAGACGCGCAGGATAAGGTAGGGGATTTCCTAACTACCGGCGGCGGCCCTTTGCTTGATTTCTTTGAGAAGGTGGCCCCTTTAGTTAACACCACAGCTAAGGAGTTTAAAAACCTAACTGGCCCGGAAGTATTGCAGAAGCTTAAGAACGATATGGACGCAGCCGGCATAAGTATGCAAAAGCAGATATTCCACCTGGAGGCTTTGGCTAGTGATGCGTCTATGTTAATCCCTCTCTTACAAGACAATGGAACCGAGTTTAAACGCCTGGGACAAATTGCAGAGGATACCGGCCAGGTCTTAAGCGAGCTTGAAGTGGAGCAGCTTAAGATTATGGGTGACGACCTACAAACCGTAACCGGCATCATGGCAGACTTTAAAGACCGTGTAGCTGTGAAGCTATCCCCTATCATTCATGGTATAGCAAAGAATTTCATAATAGCAGCGACCGAAACACAAGGCTTTCAACACAGCGTAGAGCAAGCTTTTACGGTTGGTATAAAATTTGCCGGCGTGTTTGGTGATGCGCTTATGGGCGTGCGCTTAACTCAGATAGCTATAGCGGGTGGTTTTGTAAAACTCTCTGAGCTCGCAAGTAAGCCTATGGCCGGATTAGAGAAGGTAGCTTTTAATCTCTCTGCTATGCAAATGAAGCTACTAGATAACCTGGGGTTATTGCCTCAGGTGCAAGCACATTTAGACGCTATGGAGGATTCGCAAAGCCCATTACGCGACTGGGATCAAAACGCGGAAGACGCGCGACTGGCATTCGAAGCTTTACGCCAGGAGTGGGACGAGCTCGCAAATAGTAAACTGCCAAGTGAGCAGCTAGAGGAATGGGTAGCTAGACAAACAGAGCTATATAACCAGGAGACGGCTGCGCTATTGGCAAACCAGCAAGCTAGGTTAGCAGCCCTGGGCGATGGAGAGGGTAATGGTGAAGACCCTTTTATACAAGCGCAGCGCGAGCAAATGGAAACAAAATTACAGATACTTCGTGAAAGCCTTTTAACAGAAGAGCAAGCAGAGAATGAAAGTTTTAATCGCCGGCTTGCAGCTCTACAGGAGTTTCGCGATAATGATCTTATATCTCAAAGAGAGCGTGATAATTTAGTAGAGAGTGAGATTTTACGCCATGAAAAACGCATTAATGATATTAAAGAACATGCTAATAGGCAAAGAAGAAGTATGGAAGAGAAGACTACTTCTCTTGCTATAGGTCTTTTAAACCAATTCGCTGGAGAGAGTAAAGCCGCTGCCATTGCTGGTATAGCTCTTACAAAAGCTTTAGAGATAGCAAGGACTATACAAGCAACTGCTACCGCTTCTGTTCTTGCTTATGCTTCACAACTTATTCCAGGAGACCCGACGAGTATTGCGCGTGCTACTGCAGCAGCAGCTAGTACTAGGGCTTTTGGAGCTGCACAAGTTGCCCTTATCGCCGCTACAGGATTAGCGCAAGCTTCAGGAGTTGGTGGTGGCGGTGGCGGCGGTTTTGGTGGTGGCGGTGGCGGCGGTTTTGGCGGTGGCTCTGTATCGTCAGGTGGTGGAGGAGTTAGCCCACAAACAGGAGATAACGAAGGTAGCCCTACAAACTTCTTAGACGTAAGTATAAGCGGTATAGGAGCTAGTGATATGTTTAGCGGCCAGCAAGTACGAGACCTTATAGGTAAGATTAATGAAGAAGTCGAGGACGGTGCAATTATTAGAAGTGTGAGGGCGAATTAATGTTATATGTGCAAGATGGATATACCCCAGCCTTAGGCGTTAATCATCCCCGTATCGGATATAATAGCGTAATACGTAATGCTCTTGCTGAGGCAAGTACAGAGGTAGAGGGTAACGAAGCCGATGCAGTATTAAACTCTCTAACCTGGGATAGCTGGGTACCCACTACATTACCCGCAACCCTTGAATTTACTTTAGGCCAAGCAGCGAGCGTTAATTACTTAGGTATTGCAGCGCATACGCTTTACGAGGATGGGTGTAGCTTTGCCCTGGATTACTGGGATGGTTTAAACTGGATAGAGATACAAGATGAAACCGCCGCCGAGGATACAGCGCCTATCATTTTGCTTTTCGATACAGTAACTAGCGATAAGTTCCGTATCACAATTACAGGAACAACACCGCCGGCAATTAGTGTTGTATATTTGGGAATTGTTCTCGAAGTTGCACAGCGCTTATACCAAGGCCACTCGCCAGTTAACCTAAATGAAAAGACAGTTATACGACCTCAGAAAAGCGAGGGCGGGCAGTTCTTAGGCCGTAGCGTAATACGTGAGGGAGCGCAGACCACTATCGCCTTTTCGAGACTGACCGCATCGTGGGTAAGATCGTTTTATAAACCCTTCCAGGATAGCGCTATTAAGTATCCATTCTTCTTTGCCTGGCGCGGAGAGGATTTCCCAAGTGAGACGGCTTATTGCTGGACGGATAGAAATATAGGCGTAACCAATAGCGGGCCACGAGATATTATGAGTTCAAAATTTACGGTTGATGCGCTAATAGGGCAAGAGCCGCAGGTAGTGGATTACTATGAATACGAGGCGACAACATGAGCGAAGACGTAGATACAGAAGCAGACGCCGGCCGTGAACCTATTACCATTGTGGAAATAGACCAGGACTTTTGCAGCCTGCGTTATGGCGTGTCGCCTTGTACCGCCGCCGTTGGCGTGACCGGTGGCCGTAAATGCTTTAACACTTTGCCTACATGCCAGGACACAAGTAACTATGATAAGGGTAATCTAACGCTTAGGTTTTCAACCCCTACGAGCGCATACCCTCAGAAGTTAACGGCCATTCCAATTATTACCAGCGTAAGCACAAACCCTACACAGCTTAACGTCGGTGGTGGTGATTTAAATAATAGTCCTTTAGGCCTGCGCGCTACCGTAAAAGTTCAAATGCGAGACATTCCATATAACGATAGGCTTGTAGACCCTTACCGTACAGATAGGGGATATAACCCAGAAGATAAAGGCATGTTTTGGAGTAAGTGGCTAGCTCGCAATCTCTATTATCAAAACAGGGCGATGCGAATATATGAGGGTTACGTAGGTCAAGATTTGTCCCAGATGCAAACGCGGCATTATTTTATAGATAAAATCACCGGTCCGGATAGTAACGGACGTGTCGAAATTACGGCTAAGGATGTTCTTAAGTTTGCTGATAATAAAAAAAGCCAATGCCCTAAAGCAAATACCGGCGTGCTCGATGAGGACATAGACGATATAGATACTTCCTTTGATATAAGCCCCACAGGTATAGGGGCCGAGGAATATCCAGCAAGCGGCTACGCTATCATAGGTGATGAGCTCGTAGATTATACCAGGTCAAGCGATACCATAACACTTGTTGAGAGGGGTTTGCGTGGAACCTCTGCGAGTGACCACGACGAAGGCGATAGTTTTCAGGAAGTTAAGGTTTTCGATACGGTGAGAGTAGATAGTGTTATCAAAGAGCTGTTAGAGGATTTTGCAGACGTTCCTAGCGAATACATACCCTTTACAGATTGGCAGGCAGAGGCCGCGCGCTGGTTAGCTGATTATGATTTAACTGCCTGGATAACAGACCCTACAGGAGTAAATAAGCTTTTAGGTGAAATCCTGCAGCAATGTATCTGTAATATTTGGTGGGATGATATAGACCAGGAGATTAAATTTAAGCCTATGCGCCCTGTAGACCCAAGCATTGACACAACATACATCCTTAACGAAGACGCAAACATAATAGCGGAAAGCTTAAAAACGGAACGCGATGCAGACCAGCGCATAAGCCAGGTGTGGATTTACTACAATCAATACAACCCGGTAGAAAACCTTGACGAGCCTAGCAATTTTGGGCGGCTTAGTATTAACGCAGACTTAACTTTAGAGGGTGAGGATAAGTACGGCGAGAGTAGAGTACGTAAAATATTTAGCCGGTGGTTTACTACCGATAATTCTGGGCAAGTTATAACTACCAGCGCTAACTTATTATTTCGATACGGCATTAATCCTCTTTACGTTACCCTTAGCCTGGACGCGAAAGACCGGGCTATTAAAGTTGGTGATGTTGTACGAATTACTCACAGGGCTTTAGTTGATGATACCGGCGAGCCCTTTCCTACAATACTGCAAGTTATAAGACGTTTAGAGAATGACCCAGGCCATAGGGTAGAGTATCGCTGTCAAATTTTTGGATTTGTAAATCGGTATGGGTATATAATGGCAAACGGTAGCCCAGATTATGACGACGCTACAGAAGATGAAAGAGAGGAAGGCATGTGGATTAGTGAAGATGATGAGCCTTACTTTAGTGATGCAACCGACGCATATAGGATTATTTAAAAATGGCAAGTTACATTGAAATTACAGACGCAGAGATACAGCCTAACGCCCCATATACAACGGGTTTAGCAGCAAAGATGCGGGATAACCATATAGCAATGGGCACAAGACAAAGTGGTGCGCCCTGGCTTAATGGCATTGGTGCTTTAGAAGTTATAACAAGCTCCCAAACATGGATTGTTCCAGACGATGTTTATAGGCTTAAATATCGTTTATGCGCTGGCGGCGGCGGCGGCACCGGTAGAGCTGGCTCAGGAAGTACAGCCGGTAATAGTGGTGGTTCAACTTCCTTCGGCGTATACGGGAGCGCAACTGGTGGAGAGGGTGGTAAAACAGTGTTACCATCGGCAACACCTGGCACGGGTACAGGTGGTGATATTAATATTGGTGCCCAAACTAACGGGTTAAGTAATTTAGGGCCAAGCCCCAAAGGCTTATCATCTACAGGTGATGGTAACGACGCAACCCAGGGATATGGTAACGGAGCCGGCTCCGCTTATGATAGTGGCGTTGGGCAAAATGGGGCCGGTGGTGGTTATGCCGAGGAGGTTATAGACGTTACGCCAGGCGAAAGTATAATTATTACTATAGGGGCCGGTGGTAGTGGTGGTAACTCGACATACGATGGTGGCGATGGAAACCCTGGCGTTGTAATTATTGAATATTAAGGAGCTAAAATGAAATATGCACTTGTAAAAAACAACGTTGTAGAAAATATCATAGAGTATGACCCGGAAGCTATAGAGGTTTCTAATGCTGAGTATGAGCAAAAGAAAGCTGATTATAAGGCTGGGAAAAAGAAATATGCTACCGACCTTGCTAAGTATAAGAAGGATTACGGACGTGCTTTGAAGCTAGCGCGCGCGGAGGCGATAAGGCTTAAAGCTGAAAAGGGGGCACAGAAAAGCTATATAGTCCCCATTGAGGAAATAAAGCCCCCTGAGCCGCTTATTAAACCTCGCCGCCCCAGTGGCCTATATCATCCCCCATCCGGCTATGAGCTGGTCTTATTGGCTAAGGACGACACCGTTAATATTAATGACTTACTAAATAAGGAAACAAACTAATGATTAAGCAACAAGCATGGACACCAGACACACATACCAATAGGAAATTTATTATTGAGTATGATAGTGATGATTTTGATGGTACCGCAAAATGTGTGAGCCATAACCAGGAAGAGTACGAAGACGCTCTGCGCCTTAATAAGCATAAAAACCAGGTGATTATACCTGCTATGCTTGAGGTATTACCGGCCGAGGATAAAAAAACAGTTATCGACGATGATGGTAATGAGCATGAAACCTTTAAGCAAACACCAAAATTTACCGCTGTAGATGGCAAAATAGTAGCTGATTTAAATCATGTTAAAGATGCTGATATAAAGGCTGCTTTAGAAACTGCAGTAAGAGATACACCAGAGAAAGTGAAAGCAAAGGCATAGTATGGCTAAAATTTCCTCAGAAGCATTTTATAGTTCCATAGGGCGAGCCTATTCTACAGCTTCCGCCACTGTATATTTTGGTTTCGGCTGTTCATATATTGAATGGTTTTCTGCCGAGGAAAGGGCGCAATTAAAACAGCGTACAGCCGGAACGTGGTCTAATCTTCGTATTAATATCGTAACAAACGCGCGTACTACAAACACTGTTTTTACTTTTAGAATTAATGGGGCTGATGGTAATCAAAGCGTAACTTTTGGTTCTGGTGTTACAGGTTTTATAGAAGACACAAGCAATACAGATAGCATAAGTGATGGTGACCTAACATGTGTGGAAATTGCTACGGGCACAGGCACAGAAGCAATAAATATTCGATCTGCTAACGTTGTTACTTCCGTAACTAGCGGTTCTGCAAAACATGTAACAAGCATTAACCAAACATCCGTAAGTGATGGGGTTACAGGTTATAGCGAAATTACGGGTTTTAACAACGATAGTACCACGGAAGGCAACCACCAAACACCAATAACCGTAAATACGGTTCTTAGTAATTTGCAGGTATTTGTTAATGCAAACACTATAACAAGTTCCACGCCTTTTGTTATTAGAATTAATGGGGGTAATGGTAATCAAAGTCTATCGGTGGGCGCAAGTACAACAGGATTTTTTGAAGACACCAGTGCTACAGATAGCGTAAGTGCGGGCGATTTAGTGAATATTAGAACGTCGCCGCCTTTAGGTGGTTTTAGTATTCAATATACTTTTGTGGGCACAAAACATACTACCGATGGTGATGGATACCCAGCTTATTCTAGCGGTTTTTTAACAAGCGAGAAAACAGCGGATACATATTATCCTTTTGGTGGTTACTTCACAGCCGAGGCTACAGAAGCAAACACGCAATACAAAGTGCCTTTTGATGTAACGGCCTCCAATCTAACAGTATTTATATTGAGTAGTTCGGCAGATGCACATACTTTTTCTTTACGAATTAACGGAGTAACTGGAAATCAAAGTATTGCTATAGGGGCTAGTACAACAGGGGTTTTTGAAGACACGAGTAGTACAGATGATTTAGAAGCTGATGATCTAGTGAATTATGCGGCATTAGGAATTTCTAGCGGTGCTATTAGATATAGGGCGGCGGGTACTTTTTTAACCGAGGCGGCGGAACCGCCAAGCGGTAGAATAATGAGCAGCTTAGCAGGCCATGGTGGCCTAGCAAGCTTAGGTGGAATAGCAGGGGCAGGAGGGGGGCTAGCTGGATAATGAAAAGATTTTTTGAAAAAATAAACAAAACTGAAAAATGTTGGAATTGGATAGCCGGTAAGGATAAAGACGGTTACGGCAAAATAAAAATTGACGGTAAAATGGTGCAGGCTCATAGAGCGTCTTGGGTTATCCATAATGGAGATATACCTAATGGGATGTGTGTTTTACATCGTTGCGATAATCCATCATGTGTAAATCCAGAGCATTTATTTATTGGTACGCGACTAGATAATGCGCGTGACCGCGACGTTAAAGGTAGAAATGGTTATAGTAAAATAACTCATTGTCCGAAAGGCCATGAGTATTCACCAGAAAACACGACTATATGGCATGGACAGAGAAAATGTAAATCCTGTAAAAAAGATTATGATATGAGGAGAGCAGCATGACGGATCGTACATTAGAAGACACATTTTATAAGATGTTCACAACACGGGCTTTTGCCACAGGGATACCAACCGTATTAGCTGGCTCGCCTGTAGTGAGTGCATACGAAGATGGAAGCACAACACAAATAACGGCGGGCATAACTCTAGGGGTAAGCCATGACAGCGTAGTAGGTTTGAACCTATTAACGATTGCGGCCACTGAAGCTAATGGTTACGAGAAAGGAAAAGATTATAACCTGGTAATCACAACCGGCACCGTGGGCGGTGTTTCTGTAGTTGGTGAGGTTGTAGGCTCATTCTCCTTAGGTTTGAGCGCTGCGGCCGTAGACCTTGCAAATGCCACAGACGGGCTAGGCGCAATTAAAACAGACACAGCCGCTATATTAATTGATACGGACGATTTGCATGGCAACCAGGGCGACTGGGCCACAGCAACGGGATTTGCTACTAGCGGAGCATTAGCCACGGTTGATAGTAACGTAGATGCAATTAAAGCTAAGACGGATGATATGACATTTACCGTTGCAAATTCTCTTGATTGTACGGTTGTATTTATGGATGCTGATACGGTTACCGCTTCCGCAATGGCTGCAGATGCAGTGACAGAAATACAAAGCGGGCTTGCTACCTCAAGTGCACTAGCTACAGTGGATGCAAATGTAGATGCTATCCTGGTGGATACCGGTACAACGCTACCGGATCAATTAGACAGTATGTCCGGTGCGACATTTAGTAGCGCCACAGATAGCCTAGAAGCTATTAGGGATCGAGGCGACGCAGCCTGGACAACTGGAGCCGGTGGTAGTGCGCCAACGGTTGAGGAAATCCGTATTGAAATGGATGATAACTCAACTCAATTTCAGGCAATTAGAGCAAAAACAGACGACCTAACTTTTACCGTTGCAAACCAAGTAGACGCAAACGCCGTGGCTATTTCAGGTGATACGGTTGCGGCCGATAATTTAGAGCTGCAATACGACACCACAGGGCTTACCGGTGATACGTTCCCAGCAACACAATCACAAGTCGGCAATCTTTCAACGGGTACGGCGGCAACTAGCGTCGTTGCGTCAACGGCTGTTATAACCACCGGAACACAAACACTTACATACACTGCTACCGCTGCACTTGATGGCGTGACACACGACATTGCTCCTGATGGTGGAAACACTGATTTCTATTATGAATTTGACGTAGGGGCTAACGGTGTGCCGGTGGGTATACAGTGGCAAGGGTATGCAAATTCAAACGGGGATGAATATATATTTACCGCTTATAATTGGGTAAGTGATGGTTTTGACGATCAAGTAGGAAGTAAAGCGGGTACGCCAGGTTCTACGATTGTTACTGAGGAGCTTGATTTAACAACGTCTCATGTTGGGACAGGTGCGAACGCCGGTAAAGTTAGACTTCAAGTTACAAGCGCCGACGGTACGAAATTCGCCACAGACAGAATTTTATGTAGCTTTGCAACCGTATACCAAAGTGTCAGTTATGACGGCGGCGCGGTATGGGTTGATACTATAGATGGTGTAGCGGGCACAGCCGATTTTGTAAATGGTGTAGCTGATAACCCAGTATTAACATGGGCAGACGCATTAACTATTGCTACAAGTATTGGTTTACACAAATTCCATATTGTGAACGGCTCAACAATTACACTCACGGCCGATACCTCAAACGCTATTATTGAGGGTGAAAAATGGACATTGAACCTTAACGGGCAAATAATCTCAGGCGCTTATTTTCATGGTGCAGTGGTTAATGGCATAGGAGTAAATGGCGGCGACGGCCCTTTCTTTAGCTATTGTGATATTGAAACGGTATCATTGCCTGGCTCAAGTTATGATAAGTGTGCGTTATCTGGGCCTATTACTTGCACAGAAGCGGCGATATATTTCTTTGAGGCTTCTTTTTCTGCGGTAGCAGGTACAACAACTCCAGTATTTGACTTTGGGGCCGCTATTGGTAATTCAGACGTTAACTTTAGGCATTACTCAGGCGGTATTGAAGTAGAGAATATGAAGGCCGGCGACCTTATGAGCCTGGAAGGTGACGGACAACTTAAGATTAATGCTAATTGTACGGGCGGCACGATTGCTATACGCGGTAACTTTAAGGTCACTGATAGCGCGGGTGGGGTTGTTACCCTTTCTGACGATGCAAGGATTGATATAGGGCAAATTAATGCACAATGCGACCTAGCTTTAGCTGATTATGACCCAGCAACAAGTACAGAATTAGCGGCGGTCGATGCTAAGGTGGATATTATCGATACCAATGTAGACGCAATCTTAGTGGACACAGGCACGACATTACCCGATCAAATTAATGCGCTTAACGACTTTAACCCCGCAACCGATACAGTGGCTAACGTAACTCTGGTCGATACGACAACGACTAATACGGATATGCGCGGTACAGATGGCGCAAACACAGTGGCACCGGACAACGCAAGCATAACCTTAATTCTTGCTGATACGAATGAGCTACAAACAAACCAAAGTAATTGGTTAACCGCTACCGGCTTCGCAACGGAAGGGGCTTTAGCCGTTGTAGACGCTAATGTTGATTTAATTCTTGAGGATACAAGTACAACTATCCCAGCCTTAATAAGTGGATTAAACGACATTGCCGCTACTGATATTGTAAGCGCCGGCGCAATTACAACATTAAACGGTGCCGTCGTTAATGTAGACCTTGTAGATACCACCACTACAAATACAGATATGAGAGGCACAGACAGCGCGAATACTATAGCGCCAGATAACGCTAGTATTGCTGCTATCCTGGTAGACACTGACGAGCTACAGGGCAACCAGGGCGACTGGGCCACCGCTACAGGGTTTGCAACTGATACGGCCCTTTCGGTGGTAGATGCTAACGTAGACTTAATCCTGGAAGACACTAGCACGACGCTACCGGCGCAAATATCAGCGCTTAATAATATTAGTGTAAGTGATGTGTTGGCCGGTGTTATTGAGGGCACCGTAACCCTTAAGCAATCGTTGCAATTATCTAACGCAGCCTCGGCCGGTAAAGCTTCCGGTATGTCCACGTCAAACGCTATACTTAGGGACTTGGCAGACACTAAGGACAGGATAGACGCTACCGTAGATGCGAGCGGAAATAGAACCAGCGTAACAAGGGACTATGATTAATGTGGGCTAATAGTTATTTTGGCAGGTTTTGGGGTGATAGGTACTGGGCTAGTGTTGGCGCAGTGCTTATCGAGATTAAAGAAAGCGTAACTGTAAGTGGTTATGCAACGAATAATGTTGAAGGTAATGCCTATAAAACAAATGAGGTAGAAGCTAGCGGACATGCGGCCAATACCTTTAAAGGCGCGGGCTACTTGTGATTGTGTAACGATAAGCAAAGACGCTTCACTTATACAAAACAATGAGCTACAATGTTACCGTGATTAAATAGGTATCGGAATTAACCGAGCCGCTAGCGTAAGAGCCGGCGGCTATTTTTTTATAAGATAGGGGTTTATTATGAGTTTATTAGTATCGAAACCTTTTGTACAGGGTGACACCCTTACAATCACAATCATACCTTACGATGCATACACACTTGAAATTGTAGATATTAGCAGCGCTACCGAGCTTAACGTGGATATTGTCCAGACAATCGGGGGCACTCCAGTGCTTACAAAAACACTGGGCGACGGTGTTACTAAGGTTGATGTAGATGTAGACGGCGAAACGGTTAAGGCTGCTCAGGTTGTTATATCTGCAGCAGAAAGCGCTTTGTTGTTAGGTAATTATTTTTACGAGCTTGAGAGTATCGATACAAGCTCTAACGTTTCAACTTTCCGCAACAAAAACACAAGCCCTGGGCAGTTCACAGTATGCCAGGATATTGTCGATAACAGCGCTTAAGGAGCATTACTATGACTACAACAGCATACACAGTCTCAAACATGCCTTATATTCCAGGGCTACCAGACCCAAGCGTGATCGATCAAGAGGGTTTTTTAAATTTAGGAGAATTTGGCGGCGTGTTGCTTGCAATGCTTCTAGCTATATTCGTCTTGGTAGGGGCTATCATATATATGCACTGGGCAACTAATCGCACATGGTCTAAGACTGTTAGCGCTGTAGCCAGAGAGAATAACGCAACAATGCGCGATATTACGAATAGGCACGATGAGAGAGAGAAAGAAAGCAATACTATATTGCGTGGATTTTTTGAGGTTATGACGGCCGTACAGCTTAAGATCGATAACATAACGTCATACCATGAAGCTAATAGGAGAAAAGGCGATGCTGGTTAGTTTACCAAAAGCTTACAAATGGTTAGAGAAAGAGAAGAGCCCCCGTATTCTTATGGAGGCTCTTAAGCTATATGGTACTAAGGAAATACCAGGTAGAAAACATAACCAGACAATTATTGACTGGGCTAAAGAGATCGGCCCCCCTATTGATAAATGGTACGACGCAGACGAAAAAGCATGGTGCGCCCTGGCAATGAGCATTTGTGCAAAACGCGCCGGCTATAAGCCCCCTTTATCCTGGTCAGCTATACGTGCTATGGGCTTCCAATATTTCGGCCGTAACATTGAAAAGGGCGATTATGCAGTAGGTGATTTAGCTATATTTAATCGTAAGGGCGGCGGTCATATCGGTTTACTAGTTGGTTATGACCATGAGGCTTATCATATCTTAGGTGGCAACCAAGCTAACTCGTTTAACATTACCCGCATAAAGCGCGATAGGTTGTATTTAGTACGGCGTTGCCCATACAAGACGCTTATCCCTAAGCCTTTACCAGCTTTACAGCTTAACGGTGTTCTTAGTACCGATGAGGCTTAGTGTTGTTTTTTAAAAAAAAGTAGGTTATCCTATTTTTAATATTAATATTAACCCTTACTATGAAGGAAATTTACTATGAAGAAACTATTATCAATTGGTTGTGCTGTATTGCTATCTGGTTGCGCCGTAACACCTGGCGTTGTTGGTATGGCGACCGTTACTGGTCTAGGTACTGCAATCAATATCGAAAATTCAGGAAACCCCGTGGACAGTCTTAGCGAAGCAAAAGACCGTGTTGTATCTAGCGTAAAAGAGGGTTACTCACGTGACCATTACGTAGGCCACGATCTTAACGAGTAGGAGTGAACCATGGAAGTATGGGATAAAGTTAAAGGTAAGGTCGCTGCAGGGACTTTAACATTCTTGTTTGGTATTGGTCTCGTTATCGGTTACACAGGGCTCCAGACGGCCCCATGTCCTGATACGCTACCATCCGGTAGCATTTGTTTAGTACCAGCCGATACCCCGGCGGTAGAAGCAAATGAGTAGCAAGATAAAAATTATCATATTATTGACTGGAGCCGTGGGCCTATTGGTGTCTCACGGCTTCCTTTATATTAAAGGCCGTAGCGACGGTAGGAAGCTTACCGAGGCTAAGGTTATAACTAAGGTCGTTACCGTTAGGGAGAAACAAAATGAAATTCTTATTAGCCGCCCCGATGCTGATATTACTGTTAGGCGGTTAAGGAGTGGAAGTTTTTAGTTTATATGCTTCCATGTTCTGTATTCACAACAACCCCTAATACAACCTACTGAAACGTTATATTTCTCTGATAATCTTTTCCATGTGGTATTAAGATTTTTTCTCTCTTCCCGTATCTCTATAACGTCTTTTTCTGTTAGTTTTGCGTTGTAATTTTTAGAGCCTCTTATCATAGTCCCATGTTTATATTTATCTTTTGTATTGTTTTTTGCAGTTTTCCATTTTAGGTTTTCTGCATTATTATTTAATTTATCACCATCTAAATGGGCCGCCTCAGCATCTTTAAATGGAGCGCCATTAAAAGCCTCACAAACCAGTCTATTTACCCTAACCGGCGTCCAGCTACCGTCAGTTCTCGTTAACGTAACTGATACATATCCTCTTTGAATGTGTGTTTTTAATAGTGGCGAAGCATTCTTAAATTTGTTACTCTTCCTAGGAGTAATTCTTTTTATTCGACCAGTATTACTTACAGCATAATCAGGAAAGGACTTTATTGTGCGGAATATTTCTTGTTTCATATTTTCTCTAATAGCACTTTCTGGGTGCTCTCACAATGCTTTTGACAAGATAGCCACCCCGGACGTTATCCCTTATAGCGCAGACGTGCAGAAAAAGGCAGCTCATGAAATTGAGACATGCACTAACTGCGAGACACTCATATTATTTGTTGTTGATTATGGAGTTATGCGCGACCAGGCACGCGCGGCTAGAGGTGAGAAAGTAGATATTACCCGCTGACTTCCATCTATAACAGACAAGAGGAAACCCCCGGCGAGTACCTTTCCGGGGGCTTCTTTACACAGTGTTACGCAGTTACGCAGTAATTTGTTTTTAACTTGAGTAAAAAGAGTGAGAAGATAATACGACTAAGCTATTTACTTGTCAAGCTATCCGGCCATTAATGTGCTCTCTGGTATTTCCCCGCCTATCACGGTTTTATCTACAACCTCTTGCACTGTTTTATTGTAGCCCTCTATATCTACGTGCCCTTGCTCGATTAACCAGGTAAGCTTTTTCTCCATATCATCGCGCAGCTCGCCTAGAGCTTCTCTTAATAGCGCTTGATATTGTATATCTGGCTCCATACGTATGGTAGCTGGTGGCATATCCGGGTGGTAAGAAAACATGTCTATATAATCAAAACCACCTATAAGCATTTGCCCTTGATATTGCGGCTTATATTTATCTATAAATTCGGCTATAAATTCTTTCTCGTCTACAGTCCCTAAAAGATACCCTAAATGTACTTGCTCAGATGGGCATTTAATTTCTAACCCTGCGTGTTTGGTAAGTATATAGGCGTCCGGGCTGCACCCGCATTGCCCTTTATCGTCGGTAATAAAGCCTCCGTGCTCTACTTCTACATCATGGATAAACTCATAAGCATGACGCGCTTTAGCTTCCATAATTGTACCGCGCTCCATCCAGTAAGTAGGCTCGATAGTGCGCAGCGGCCGCATTACCATGATTTCGGCCAGGAGTTTGTTAGCATACTTAAAACGCTGCTTACTCGGTTGGCTAGTTTTTGCGGTGATGAGTTTATTAAAGTCGCTTGAGGTGGGACGGCCCATGCGTAATATACCCCATTCCTCGCTACCTTGTGCCACGTCGTACATTATCATTGTGTAGCCTCGCCTTTAGCTTGTTGCTTCTTAGCTTTATCTTTGAGAAGATTTATAGCCTCAAGGTATTGCTTTTGTGTGATTGCTTTAATGCTGGTGACTTCCAGGTGTGCACAGAATTTAGCAGCGTCGGTCGTGGTTTCTTCTATAAGCCTTTGCAGCTCATTAAATTGTGCATCGTCTATGCTCTCTATTGCCCAGTCTGTATTACCGTCGTCGTCCTCGCCCTCTGTGACGATGTTAAGCAATGCGGTTACACAATAGCGCTTACCGTATGAGAACGTAGAGCCCATGCCTTGTATATCATTCTTACCACCGCTATTATCCAGGGCAGCCGCAAACTTGCTTTGTATGCTATACCCGTCCTTATGGCGTAGCGTCGCAGTTATAACGGCTCCTCCACCATTCGTTGCGCGCTCCTCACTATCAAATGTGATAACAAAACCCTCGGCCTGGAGTAAGGGTTTTATTATCTTCATGATGTTTTCAAAACTGGCGTATTTAAAAGCTCCCTTTTTTTCTTTATAATCAACCGAGCCGTCCTTATTGATAATAGGCATATTCATTTGGAGACGATTAAGAGCATCGTTAAAGCTCATTTCTGCTTGCTTCGCCATTACCCGCTCCTGAAAGTCAAGTAATCCGTTAAGCTTATCAGGGGTTATTTTTTCGTCATGGAGGGCTGTTTGTATAAGCTGGGTAATATCGCCCGCTTGATTAGAAACATTAAGCTCCTGCTTCTTCTCTGCCTTAACAACCTCGTTTCTAGGCTCGGCTGTATCTTTAATATCGCTTAGGGAAGTGTCTACCTTTAGCGCTGGGCTAAAGAGCTTTTTATTTTTATCTGTCATTGTATTTACCTTTGATAAGTTAATTAATCTTTTTACACAGTAATCTTTTATAAGTAGAAACACAATACTTATAATTCAGTAATGTCTACGGCTTCCGCATCCTCCACGTTTTTCCACGTTTGATATTGCACGTTTACTTTATATTTAGACATATGTTCCTTCTCCTTAGTTATCTGGTGGGTTAAGTACAACATCGACAAAACGCTCGTGTCCATATGCACCTTTAGTTTCTCTTATAATTTCAGCAAGAGTGTATTCGTCTTTCAACTCCCCTTTATCCTTAATGAACATTCTTGTTCCTGTGCTACAGGCACCAGTAATAGCTCTATACACGTTCGCCCATTCATACGGTTTCTTCGTTGTGTCAATCGGCATGTCACGAAACTGATCTATATCTCTATCCATAAATTTAAATAGAAGATCTGATATGGCTTGTTCAATGCTTTCACCGTGAGCGTTTTCACCATCCTTTGAAGCAACAAAAAGTTTTTCACCAACAAGTTTCTCCTTCTTAAAAGATGCTTTTCGGCAATATTTAATTGTAATATCTTCATGTCAAAATGAAAAATTTGAAATAGAGTTTTTATTTTAATTGAGGATACATAAAGACTAATAAATAAAAAGCAAAAATTATTATCAAAATTAATGTTTATAACCAGCCGCTCAAGTCCGACCGCCGATGTCTGTGAGCAAAACTGGTAATTCTAAGTTTAGTGTTTTTAAGTATAATTGTAGTAAAA
>Ga0209345_10000727_pt1 | contig 42071 bp, 43 predicted proteins | sample Cruoilmetagenom7_FD_187294 | JGI IMG/M metagenome (GOLD analysis project Ga0209345, IMG submission 187294) | Oil polluted marine microbial communities from Coal Oil Point, Santa Barbara, California, USA - Sample 7 (SPAdes) (version 2) | ecosystem: Environmental > Aquatic > Marine > Oil seeps ...
TTGATGGCATGAAAGATCGTCGAGTCGCCGCCTATCTCGGTGTCGCTGAGATAGAGCGACCGGGAGAGATCACCGGCGCCCGGCCGCTCGATCTTGATCACCCGTGCACCGAGGTCCTGAAGCCGCAACGTTGCATAGGGGCCGGAGAGAAACTGGCTCATGTCGAGAATGACGAGGCCGGCGAGTGGCAGGTCGGTATCTGTTGTCATGATGTCTTTTCGGTTTTGCCGGCAAACGCGGCCGGGTTTTTGTATTTCACCGTCTGGAGATGCTCGCAGTAGAGAACCAGCTCACCGTCGCCCTTGAACACTTCATAACTGGCGCGGATCAGGCCCATCTCCGGATAGCGCGGTTTCTTGTCGAGGTGGGTGCGCACCGTGTAGATGGTCTCGCCGATGAAGACCGGCTTGATGAAGCGCAGCTTGTCGTAGCCATAGGAAAATGCATTGACGCAGTTCGTCGCCACCAGCCCCAGGCCTGCAGAAAACACGAACGCACCGGCAACCAGACGGCGGCCGAACATGCCTTCGCTTTCGGCAAACATCTGATCCTGCACGTAAGGGTGGATGTCGACCACGAGGGTGTTGAACATGTGGCTTTCGCCCTCGGCAATGGTCCGGCGCAGCGACCGGATCCGGAGGCCCGGCTGCCAGTCCTCATAGAACCAGTTTTCGGCATTCCATACCGGCAGCTCCGCATGCGCCTCGGGCATATTGCGCGGGTGCGTGCTTGCGACCCCGACCGTCGGTTCGAATGGCGGTCCCATGACTTCCCTCCCCTAAATTCCTATTTGAATAATATATTCACATATGGATTGTTGTAGCAAGGCCTTGCCATCAGCGATGCTGCTTTCGCGCGCCGGGCTGTGCTATCGATCTCTGGAAAAGGGGTTTTGGGCCGGCATTAGCCGGTTAACAGACAAACCAGCCTGTATTTGTTCCAACATGCCGGGTTGTTAACCGTGAAGAACTATGTTGATTGCAACCCAATCTGTAATTCGTCACCCCGGGACCAGCCAATGATCAAAGCTCTTCGTATCACCGTTCTTCCGTTCATGGCTGCGGCTGCCGCATTTGCTCCGCAGGCGCAGGCTCAGGACGCAAGTGGCCCGGGCATCTCGTTTGAGCTGGGTGCGGCAGGCAAGTTTTCCCCGCGCTATTTCGGCGCCAGCAAGATGGTGCTCTCGCCGGTTCCGCTGTTCCGGCTCAAGCGCCTGGAACTGCCGAATGGCTTCACCATCGGCGGCGGCTCGGACGAGGGCTTCTCACTGAGCCCGTCGATCGACGTGATCGGCAAGCGCTCGACAAAGGATTCACCGGAACTGTCCGGCCTGAACACCATCGACACGGCTGTCGAACTGGGCGTCAAGGCGAAGTACCAGATGGGCAACTTCAGGGTTCTGGGTGCGGTACGGCAGGGGCTGGGCGGCCACAAGGGCGTGCGCGCCGAACTTGGCGCCGATATCATCTTCAAGGCAGGCGAGCAGTGGACCTTCCACGGCGGCCCGCGGCTGAATTTCGGCAACTCCAAGTTCACCAACACCTATTTCGGTGTCACCGCCGCGGAAGCATCGACACTCTATCCGGCAACAACCGCTTCGGGCGGTCTGTACAGTGCCGGGCTGGAAGCCGGCGTGCGCTTCCAGGTTGACGACAACTGGGCCGTCGAAGCCGGCGCAGGCTGGTCGCGGCTGACCGGCGATGCGGCCACATCACCGATCACCGCGCAGGGCTCGAAAGACCAGTACAACGCCTCGTTCGGCATTGTCCGCCGCTTCGACATCGGCTTCTGACAACACCAAAAGGGGGCGCGGGGCCTACAATGTAGCGCCGCCACCATCCTCGGGTGAGACAATATCGGCAGACAGATCCTCAAGCGCCTGATCGAGGTGCTTGAGATCATCCCCGACATCGTCATCATTGACCATGGCGCTCTCGGTGGCTGCACGCATTTCCGCCCGGGCGCTTTCACGCATGCGCTCGAGCAGATTGATCTTCTCGGCGTCGGTCATATCCGGGTCTTCGAGAATATTTCTGATGTCCGCTTTCACATCCTGATGGGGCATGGCACTGATCCTTCCAGAAATCGGGGTCTGATGCTTGACGGCCAAGGCCGTCTTCACCGGTCAACGTCAAAGCCGGGCTGCGGTTCCGTTGGTCGCGGACTGAAATGATCCAACAAAGCCAACCGTGACTGCATCCCGCGCGCCCCGGACAAGGATCAACGCCGGGTCGATGCACGCCGCGTCGACAGCAAAAGGTTGGTTTCGCTCGAGGTAATCCCCTCGAAGCGACGGATGCGAACCAGCGTGTCATCAAGTTCCTGCAAAGTATCGGTCGCCAGTTCGGCAATCAGGTCCCAGCGGCCATTGGTCGAATGCACCGCCTGAACCGCCGGCATGCCCTGCAGCTGGGCCATGATCCGCTCCGTCCCCCTGCCCTCGATGCCGATCATGGTCAGCGCCCGGACCGGCGCGGCCGACACATCTGCGCGGGTGAGAGCCGTGAAGCCGGCGATCTCGCCGCTGGCCATCAGCCGCTCGATGCGGCTGCGCACGGTGGCGCGGGCCAGCTTCAGCTTCGCCGCGAGTTCGGAAATCGACGCCCGTCCGTCGCGCTTGAGCGCCGCGATCAGGCGAATGTCGATATCGTCCAATGTTGACATTACATGCTACCGATCTGATCAGTTGGTGTTTCGAATTGAACATAATCGATCAATTCAGCTTCGCAAAGAGCGAAACAAATCCGGTTTTCGGATACAGCAAACGGCGTTCTGCATGGTCTCTGCGGGATCAGCTTTGCCAAAATGGCAACGGTGACTGACACAAGCGCTGTTTTGGTGCCCGGAACGGACAAACTTGCCATTTCAACCGCCAGCGACCTCTGCGACGGATTAGCGGAAAGGAGGACATGCGATGAACCACACCTGCATTCTGGTCGGCGCGCCTGTCGACAGCGGTCAATCCAATCCCGGCTGCGTGATGGGACCGGCCTCCTACCGCGTGGCGGGTCTGGCCGCGACGCTCACCGAACTCGGCTGCACCGTTGACGACCGCGGCGATGTCGCACCGAGACCGCCTGCCGCAGTAAACTGCGCCAATGCGGCAGTGCACCACCTGCCGGAGACGATTGCCTGGACAAAAGCGCTGGCGGAAGCCGCGCAGGACGCAATGGCAGCAGGATTTCCGGTTTTTCTCGGCGGCGATCACAGCCTTTCGCTTGGCACGGTTGCCGGGGTGGCGAACCACGCCAGGGAGCAGGCACGGCCGTTGTTCGTGTTGTGGCTCGATGCCCACAGCGATTTTCACACACCGATGACCACCAGCTCGGGCAATCTGCACGGCACACCGATGGCCTATATTGCCGGGCTTGGTGACTTCGACGCCTTTCCGCCATTTCCCGATCCGGTCCCGACCGATCGCATCTGCCTGTTCGGCATCCGCTCGGTCGACCCGGACGAACGCAAGGCGCTGCGCGACAACGGCATCACGCCGGTCGACATGCGCGAGCTCGATGAACGCGGTTTCGTTGCACCATTGACCGCGTTTCTCGACCGGGTGCGGTCTGCCAACGGGCTTTTGCATGTCTCGCTCGACGTCGATTTTCTCGACCCCTCGATAGCTCCGGCTGTCGGAACCACGGTTCCGGGCGGAGCAACATTCCGCGAAGCGCATCTGGTCATGGAGATGCTGCACGAGTCCGGCCTGGTCAGCTCACTCGACCTAGTTGAACTCAATCCGTTTCTCGATGACCGCGGGCGCACCGCCCGGCTGATGGTCGATCTGACCGCAAGCCTTATGGGCCGCAAGGTGTTTGACCGCGTCAACCGAAGCCTCTGAATTCTGCAACTGCCAAACCTTTCACCAACGGAGACAGCCAATGACACCTCCTTCCCACCTCGCCTATGTCCCGTTCATCAGCGTGGAAAACATGATGCGGCTGGTGCACTCCATCGGCATCGAAACCATGCTCAAGGAACTGGCCGACGCCATCGAGCACGACTTCACCCGCTGGCCGCTGTTTGACAAGACGCCACGGGTCGGCAGCCATTCCGATGTCGGGGTGATCGAGCTGATGCCGACCTCGGACGGCGATCTCTACGGCTTCAAATATGTCAACGGCCATCCCTCCAACACCAAGCAGGGCCTGCAGACGGTGACCGCCTTCGGGCTTTTGGCGCAGGTCTCTTCGGGCTATCCGGTGCTCCTGTCGGAAATGACCGTTTTGACAGCGCTGAGGACCGCCGCGACATCGGCGATGGCCGCACGGCACCTGGCGCCGAAGGGGGCCAAGGTGATGGCCGTGATCGGCAATGGCGCCCAGTCCGAATTCCAGGCGCTGGCCTTCAAGGCGGTGATCGGCATCGAAGAGGTCCGGCTTTACGACATCGATGCGGCGGCGACCGCAAAATGCGTGCGCAACCTGACCGGATCGGGGCTCAAGGTAACCGCCTGCCGGTCGTCGCAGGAAGCCATGGAAGGCGCGCAGATCGTCACCACCTGCACCGCCGACAAGCAATATGCGACGATCCTGACCGACAACATGATCGGCGACGGCATCCACATCAACGCCATTGGCGGGGATTGCCCCGGCAAGACCGAGCTGCACAAGGACATTCTGTTGCGCTCGCAGATCTTCGTCGAGTACCCGCCGCAGACGCGGATCGAGGGCGAGATCCAGCAGATGCCGGAAGACTTTCCGGTGACCGAACTCTGGCAGGTGATCACCGGCCAGGCCGACGGCCGCAAGTCGGCTTCGCAGATCACCCTGTTCGACGGCGTCGGCTTTGCCATCGAGGATTTCTCGGCGCTCAAATATGTCTACGAACGGGCGCTCAAGACCGGGCATTTCCAGCAGCTCGACATGATCGCCGACCCGGACGATCCGCGTGACCTGTTCGGCATGCTCAACCGCGCAGGCGAGCCGGACTGACACACGACTTGGAAACGGCGCCGCAACGACCTTGGCGAAGACGGTGATGCGGGGTATTGGACGGGTATGACCAGCCCAGCCCCCGAGACCTCGCCGATCCGCCTGCTTGTTGACGCCGATGCCTGCCCGGTGCGCGAGGAATGCGTCAAGGTTGCGCTTCGCCACGGCATCAAGGTGACCTTCGTTTCCAACAGCTATTTCCGGATCGAGACGGACCCGCTGGTGGAGCGTGAAATCGTGCCGGGCAATTTCGATGCCGCCGATGACCGCATTGTCGAACACGTGACACCGCGGGCCGTGGTGGTGACCGCCGACATCCTGCTGGCCGAGCGCTGCCTGAAGGCGGAGGCGGCTGCGGTGATGAGCCATACCGGCAAGCCCTTCACCCACGATTCGATCGGCATGGCGGTGGCGACACGGTCGATCATGGCTGACCTACGAGCCGGTGGCGCGCAGGTGGGCGGCCCGGCCCCGTTCTCGCGGCAGGACCGGTCACGGTTTCTCTCTGCGCTCGACCTGGCTCTTGTCCGGCTGAAGCGGCACGGCTGAGCACGCGTTTCAGGCAAGCCATTTTCGTCACATACAAGGCAATAAGCCTTGTTTTCAATTTCTTCTGGACAATCGCCGCGCCCCGCGCTCAATTGAGGCAATCAGCTTACCGGGGATATCGTTCATGGCGTATGTGGACATGCTCAAGACATTTGTGCGCGTTTACGAACTGGGCAGCATGTCGGCTGCCGCGCGCGATTTGCGGGTTTCGGCTGCCGTCTCCTCAAGCAGGATTTCAGACCTCGAAAAGAGCCTTGGCGTGCGCCTGTTCAACCGCACCACGCGCAGCCTGCGCGCCACGGCGCATGGCGAACTGTTCTACAAGGGCGCGATCAAGATTCTCGACACCATCCGCGAGGTCGAAGGCAGCATCGCCGAAATCACGGCCCACCCGAAAGGGACGCTGTTCATCTCGGCTCCGCTGGCGCTCGGCAAAAAGCTGGTGGCGCCCCTGATCCCGGCCTTCAAGGCGGAGTATCCGGATATCAATGTCCGGCTCAGGTTGTCCGACCGCAAGGTCGATATCGCCCAGGAAGGTCTCGACGCGGCCTTCGTGCTCGGGCCGCTTCCCGATTCCGATCTCAGGGTGCGGGCCATCCACGAGTTCGAGCGCGTGCTGGTCGCCTCGCCCGGCTATATCGAAAAGCAGGGCATGCCCGAAAGCGGCGACGAGATCATGTCCAACAAGCACAAATGCCTGCTCTTGCGCTATCCCGGCGCAACGGAGTTTTACTGGAACCTGCTGGTGGGTGGCGAAGTCCGCGCGTATCACCCCGAAGGATCGCTGGAAAGCGATGATGGCGACGTGCTGACGGCGTGGGCGCTTGCCGATTGCGGCATCGCCAGCAAGACGCGTTATGATGTTGCTGCAGACCTTGATGCCGGCCGGTTGGTGGAGGTGGCGAAAAAAACGCCGCAGATTCCGCAGCCATTCTCCTGCCTTTATCCGCACAAGCGGCTGCAGGATCCCAAGGTCAAGCTGTTCATCGATCACGTCATCAAGGGAATTCGTGCCGAAATAGACCGGGCAGCGGCTTTAACATCTTCAGGAAAAATTTGAAACCGAACTGCATTTTCATTGCATACTATGGGCATTGAAATCCGGTTCCAGCAAACCGGACCCATTCGTCCAGGAGACACATGATGAGTGAGCACATGCCGGCGCAGCTTCCGGGTTTCGCGCGTAATTCGGTCAACCTTGCATCGGCGGGCCTTGGCGCGAAGGGCATTTATGTCACCGACGAATTCTTTGCACCGCTCGAACGCATGCTGTCCGACCAGCCGGCGGTGTTCATCGAAGACAAGTATGACGACCACGGCAAGTGGATGGATGGCTGGGAAAGCCGCCGCAAGCGCGTCCTCGGCCATGATTTCGCGATCATCCGGCTGGCGACCGCCGGGCGCATCGACGGCTTTGATGTCGACACGTCGCACTTTACCGGCAATTACCCACCCGCCGCGCGCATCGAAGCCTGCAATGTCGCGGGCGATCCGGACGAGAGCACACAATGGACCGAAGTGCTGCCAACATCGCCGCTGGGGCCGAGCGCGCACCATTATCTCGCGTCGAGTTCGTCGGAAATCTTTACCCATGTGCGGCTGCATATCTATCCGGACGGCGGAATCGCGCGGCTCAGGGTCTATGGCCAGCCGTTCCTGGACCGGTCGCGGGTGGGCGACGGAGACATCGAACTTTCGTCCGCGCTCAATGGCGGGCGGATCATCGGCTTCTCGGATGCGCATTTCGGCTCCTATCACCGATTGCTGGCGCCGGGGCGCGGCGAGAATATGGGTGACGGCTGGGAAACCAGCCGCAGGCGTGTTCCGGGCAACGAGTGGATCGTGATCGCCCTGGGGGCGCGGGGCGTGCTGTCGGGCGCAATCGTCGACACTGCCTATTTCAAGGGCAACTTTCCCGACACGTGCTCGATACAGGCCGCAGACATGAGCGATTTTGGAACCGACGCGGGCGATGCGATCATTACCGCGTCGATGTTCTGGCCGGAACTGATCCCGCAGCAGAAGCTGCAGGCCGACCACGTGCACGATCTTTCGGCTCATATTCGCGATATCGGCCCCGTTACGCACGTGCGGCTCAACATTTTCCCCGATGGCGGGGTCAGCCGGCTCAAGCTGACGGGGAGTCTCGCCTGACCAAGCCCGAATCGGCATAATGGCATGGGTCTTGCGTTTCTGAGACACTGACCGAAACAATGGCACGAGCGGGCTCTGATCATTGAAAGGTCGACAGTGACTGGCACTTCAGCCGGTTCGCAGCAAGTGGGGGCGGCGAACCGGCATGACTAACGCCCCTGAGGGAAAAGGACAGCCAATGGCCGACTCATCGCTTGGAACCGCAGAGCAATTGCGGGATCCGAACTACACACCACCGCTTGTCAAAGCCATACCGCTGGGGATCCAGCACGTATTGGCAATGTTTGTCTCCAATGTGACGCCTGCCATCATCGTGGCGGGCGCTGCCGGTATCGGCTTCGGCTCGGACCAGGGCGCGCTCGGGTTCCCCGACATGACCTACATGATCCAGATGTCGATCCTGTTCGCCGGTATTGCCACGCTGCTGCAGACCATCGGCATGGGCCCGGTCGGCGCACGCCTGCCAATCGTTCAGGGCACCAGCTTCGCCTTCGTTCCGGTGATGATCCCGGCGGTTGCGGGCCTGGGAACAGCAGGCCTCGCCGGACTGATGACCGGCGTGATGATCGGCGGCGTTTTCCATTTTTGCCTCGGCTTCTTTGTCGGCCGCATTCGCTATGCGCTGCCACCGATGGTGACCGGCCTGATCGTGCTGATGATTGGCCTGGCGCTGGTCAAGGTCGGCATTCAATACGCTGCCGGCGGCGTTCCGCTGATGGGCAAGCCTGAATTCGGCAGCTTGGCAATGTGGATCCCGGCGCTGGTGGTGATCATTGTCACGCTGGCAATCAAGTTCTTCACCCGGGGCTTCGCTGCCGTGGCTGCGGTCCTGATCGGCATCATCGCCGGCTATGTCGTGGCGCTGATGATGGGTCAGGTGAATTTCGGAAACCTAGCACGAGCCAGCTATTTCGCACCGCCGATCCCGTTCAAATGGGGTTTTGAGTTCAACTTCGCCATCGTCCTGGGCATGTGTTTCATGGCCATTGTCTCGGCCATCGAAACCGTTGGCGACACCAGCGGTATCACCAAGGGCGGTGCAGGGCGCGAAGCCACCGACAAGGAAATCGAAGGTGCAACCTTCGCCGATGGTCTCGGCACTGCTGTCGCCGGCGTCTTTGGCGGCCTGCCCAACACGTCGTTCTCGCAGAACGTCGGCCTGATCGCCATGACCGGCGTGATGAGCCGTCACGTGGTGACCATCGGGGCATTGTTCCTGATCGCCTGCGGCTTCATCCCGAAGATCGCAGCAATCATCAACACGGTTCCGATCAACGTTCTTGGCGGCGGCGTCATCGTCATGTTCGGCATGGTCTGCGCCGCTGGCGTCAGCATGCTGTCCGACGTGAACTGGAACCGTCGCAACATGGTGATCTTCGCAACCGCACTCTCGATCGGCCTCGGCCTGCAGATGGTTCCGGAAGCGCTTCAGCATCTTGGCAAGACCGCCCAGATCCTGCTGACCAGCGGCCTGCTGCCTGCAGCCCTGATCGCCATCGTGCTCAACCTGCTTCTGCCTGAAAGTCTCGACGACTGAAACCGGCAACAGGACTGAAATGGAAAAGCCCCCGGTTTGCGCCGGGGGCTTTTTGCTGGATTGAATTGAAGCCGCTGTGACTGTGTGCAGTCCTTAAACGGACTGGCGAATGGCGGTGATGTTCCTGGCCCAGTCGGCCTCGCCCGCGCCGTTGAAGACCGCCGATCCGGCGACCAGTACATCGGCACCGGCAGCGGTGACCAGTGGTGCGGTCTTCGGAGTGACGCCGCCATCGATCTCGATGTGGATCGGCCGGTCGCCGATCATCTTCTTCACCCGCGCCACCTTGTCGACCACCGAAGGAATGAAGGCCTGGCCACCGAAGCCGGGGTTGACTGTCATCAGCAGGATCAGGTCTAGCCGGTCAAGCACATATTCGATGACGCTTTCAGGTGTCGACGGGTTCAGCGACACGCCGGCCTTCTTGCCCAGCGCCCGGATGGCCTGCAGCGAGCGGTCGAGATGCTTGGTGGCTTCGGCGTGGACGGTGATGATGTCGCAACCGGCGTCGGCGAAGGCTTCGAGATAGGGATCGCAGGGTTCGATCATCAGGTGGCAGTCGAAGACCGCCTCGGTGCGCGGACGCACGGCCTTGATGATGCCGGGGCCAAAGGTGATGTTGGGCACGAAATGGCCATCCATCACATCGAGATGGATCCAGTCGGCGCCGGCGCGCATGACGCCTTCAATGTCATCGCCGAGGCGAGAGAAATCAGCAGACAGGATGGACGGGGCAATCAGCACGGGACGGGTCACTGTGGGTTCCTCGACGTTGGGGCGCAAGCGGCCGGCATCATGCTGGCCCGGGCCATTTGCTGCGGTTTGCCCGAAGAGCTGCACCGAGGTCAAGCGTGGCATTGATCAAGCCTGTGCAAAGCCCTGCGACCTCTTGCCCGAATCATGACGCCGCGGGCAGTGTGGAACCGCCAACATCAGGAGCCCGCCATGAGCCGACCGCCGATCAGCCATTCGATCGTTTTCACCTATACCAGCGATCTTGAACGCGGCTCGCGCTTCCTGCGCGAGGTGATGGAACTGGACTTCGTCGTCGACCAGGGCGCCTGCCACATCTACCGGCTTACTCCGATGAGCTATATCGGCATCTGCAACCTGCCGGACCGGCCGCAGGGCACGGCCGGTGTGACGCTGACCATCGTGTCGCCGGATGTCGACGGCTGGCGCGATTTCCTTGAAGCCAAGGGCGTGAATTATGTCAGTGGCCCGGAGCACAGCGAAGAGTTCGGCGTCTACAGCTCGCTGTTTCACTCGCCCGATGGCTACCGTGTCGAAATCCAGAGCTTTGACGATCCGGACTGGGACAAGGGCAGCACCGGCTGATACCGCCCGTCCCTCACCTGTTCCGGATCAGAACCGGATCGGCTCGCGGGTCATTTCCAGATGCAGCATGTCGCCATCCCACGGATTGGCCTCGCACACCGCCTCGTCGAGCTCGACACCCAGGCCGGGCTCCTCGGACGGGATGACATAGCCGTCCTGCCATTCGATCTTCTTCTTGAGCACGTCGGCGTAAAACCCGTCCCAGGTCTTGATCGACTCCAGCACCAGGAAATTGGGCAGCGTGGCTGCTAGCTGGATGTTGGCGGCGGCGACCAGCGGACCGCAATAGCAATGCGGCGCGATCTGGATGCCGAAGGCTTCGGCCATGCCGGCGATCTTCTTGGTTTCGAGCAGCCCGCCGGACCGGCCCAGATTGGGCTGCAGGATGGCTGCGGCTCGGGTCTCGATGACGCGTGCAAATTCATGCTTGGTGACCAGCCGCTCGCCGGTTGCCACCGGGATGGAGGTCGCCCGCGCTACCTCGGCCATGGCGCCCAACTGATCGGGCGGCACCGGCTCCTCGAACCACAGCGGATCGGCGGACTCGATGGCACGCGCCATGCGGATGGCGCCGGCGGCTGTGAACTGTCCGTGCGTGCCGAACAGGATGTCGGCGCGGGTTCCGACGGCCTCGCGCACCGCCTTGACCATGCGGGCCGAGAGATCGATATCGGACAGAAGCGGCTGGTGCCCGCCCTGCACCCGGTAGGGACCGGCCGGATCGAACTTGACCGCGGTAAAGCCCTGACGCACAGCCTCCATTGCCGCGGCCGCTGCAAGATCCGGATCGTTGTAGACATTTTTCGGGCTGTCGGTGGACAGCGGGTCGGCGCTGCCACTGGCCGGGTAAAGATAGGTGTAGGAACGAAGCCCCTCGTGCACCCGGCCGCCAAGCAGCTTGTGGACCGGCTGGCCGGCCTCCTTGCCGATGATGTCCCAGCAGGCCATCTCGAGCGCGGAACAACAGGCCATCATGGTCATGTCGGGACGCTGCGAAAAACCGGAGGAATAGCAAAGACGGAAGAAATTCTCGATGTCATGCGGATCGCGGCCAACAAGATACCGCGCCGCCACGTCTTCCATCAGCTTGGCCGTCAGATGCGGATCGAAAGCGGCATCATAGGCTTCGCCGTAGCCGATCACGCCACCATCGGTGACCAGTTTGACGAACAGGAAATAGCGCCCGCCTGTCTGTGGCGGCGGATTGGCAACCACAAAAGTCTGGACATCCTTGATCTTCATACCGCTCTCCGGGATTTCACCTCAACCGGGTGCAATCGATCAGGTATCGGCGGCAAAATCCAGTCCCCCGAGCACACCAAGCTCGAGCGGCAACAACAAAGTTCCAACATCGTGATTTGGGAAGTCAGACCCGCTTCAAAAACCCATCGGACGCGGCGCTGATCATCAGCTTGGCCTCGAACATCTTGTCTATCTCGAACTTCAGCGGCTTGCCGTCGACACCGGTCCGGCTGGCGGTGTCCTGATCGGCAAGATAGGCATGGACCGCGGTCTTCGGGTTGTCGCCCTTGCCCCATGGCCGGTCGGCGCACATGTCCGCCGGCAAATCTTCGACACCGCTGTCCCAGACCACGCAATAGGAACCTTGCGAGACCAGCGGTGCGTAGGCGTGAAATTCCGCCAGGACATGATCGTGGGTGTGGTTGGAATCGAGAAACACCATTACCCGGTCATAGTCCTTGGCGATCGAGTGGACCTCATCGACAATCGCCTTGTCAATCGCCGAGCCCTCGATCATCTGGATCTTGTGCTGCAGCGGATGGGCCTCAATCCCGGCGCGGTTGTGAGGGCGGATGTCGATATCGATGCCGACCACCTTGCGGCGGCTGGCTTTCGGATCGAGCACGGTGCCGGCTTCGACCGCGTCGCAATAATCCAGCATGGCCAGCATCGAGGCACTCATCACCAGCGATCCGCCATGGGCGATGCCGGTCTCGATGATCAGGTCCGGCCGGTAATTCCAGATCAGTTCCTGATAGGCATAAGTGTCCTGCGGGACCTGGATGATCGGGCGGCCGAGCCAGGAAAAATTGTAGGCGTATTTGTACCGTATGCTTTCGCGCACCCAGACCTGGGAGAGACCAACAAATCCCGGATCATTGGCCGCAGAGGCAATGTTGTTCTGCACGTAGGCGGCGAATTCGGTTTCCTGGCTCACTGATTTTTCCTTGTGTTGGACAGGTTCTGAGGCGCGAACCTGTTAGCGCGGTTTTCGGGAAGCCATACAGAGGAGCCTCCGGACGCCCGCATCATTGATATATTGCACCCGGATGAATCCAAAACACCCGGCTCGATACACACGCATGGTTGAACAGATGAAATCACCTTCATTCGGCCTGCAGATATTCGAGGCCAAGCTGGTCGGTCAGAAACTCGCCGTTCTTGCAGACGACCCACCAGAACCCGTCGCTCATATTTACCGACGCAAATTCCTCGGACACCGCGAGGCATACACCGGGATGATAGCCATAATCGCCCTTGATGTAGTCTCTATCCTTGTATTGCCTTGCCAGATCCACGAGTTCCGGGGTTGGGAGCTTTTCCAGATCATCGCCGCAAACAATGCCGAATTTCTTGTTCACCAGCCGCTTTGCATTGACGATATCAGCTTTCACCGATTCATACTTGTGATCCGCGTCAATATAGATGAAATCAAAACAGCCTTCCTTGAACAGCGGCAGCAATGCTGACGATTTCCCGCGTATCAATGAGACATTCTTGTCGTCGATTTCATTCTCGAACTTTCGCACATTGAGAAAGGCGGAAAGAAAGGCCTCCGAGGACAGGCTGTCCATTTTGGCATAGTCCCAGTTCGCCGCCCCGAAATCATCGCCCGAAACATCTGCGCTGGACGCATATGGCCGCCAGGCGTCAACCAGCACCAGATCGGAACCTGGCATGAAATTATCAAGCCAGATGTTTGTGGATCCGGCACCGTACCAGACCCCGATTTCAAGCGCCTTGACCTTGTCCGTGAACGCCTTTCTTGCCAGTGCCGCCATGATCGCGGCCCTTCTGCTCTGGGCGAGATTCTGATTGACGGCTTTCACACGGTCTTCCCCACGCGTTGTATTGTTGTTTTCCATCACCACCCTCACCTGCGGTCTCGAAGTTCAGTTGACCGCTTCAGGCATCCGTTCCCTGGGAAGCGCATAAATGACAGCACCGGTTCCGCACCAGCTGTGGGTGCGCATGAGCAGGACATAGTCCTTCAGGTTCTCGCGCATCCAGCGGGCCGTGCGCCATAGTCCGTCCGCATCGTGATAGACGGTGACCGCGACAACGGGGCGGCTCCGTTTCAAGGTTGCAATGCCACCCTTGAGCGCGTCAAGCTCGCCACCTTCCAGATGCAGCTTGACGAAGCCCGGCTCGAGGCCAGCCGCGTCAATGGTCCGGGTCACGATGCTTGCCGGACCGTGACCGGTGAGCTGCGACATGTACCCCAGCCCACCATGGAACCTGCGATCGCGCGACATGGCGTCAAGCGCATCGCGCCGGAGTTCGATCCGCTCGCGGACCGGTGCGGGCTGGCTTGCGCGCCAGGCCGCGAACTGACCGGCGTTGACCTCATCAGGCTCGAACGCAACGATGCGGCCTTCTTGGCCATTCGCCGCCAGATAGGCCTGCGCCACGCTGCCATGGTGGGCGCCGCCGTCGAGAAAGAGATCGTCCCGCCTCAATACGTCCAGAACCTCGGGAATGAAAAAGCGATTGGAATTGTCGACAGCGACACCGTCAAATTGCCACTCCTGCCGAGCCAAACGCCAGGCAAGAAACATCAGGTGATGGGCACGCGAAAGATCATCGCCCCAGGCATCGAGACCTGCGCCGACTGCCTCCAGATCGGCCATGGAAAGCGGTTCGGCAAACCAACCGTTGGACAGAGGATGGGCCGGGCGGAAACTCTCGGCGAGATCGTAGAAAGGAACGCATCGCTTCCAGCCCTGGGCTTGCAACTCTTCAAGAATGAGCAGAACCGGGCTGGTGACAACGCTGACCGCGAGCAAGGCCGAAGACTTGACGTGCTCGGGAACCCCATGCGGCGCGCGCAGGTCAATTCCCGCCCAGGCGTCGGAGCCGCTGATCTGGTCTGCCCTGGCATCAACGACCATCAGGGCCTCGACGCCGACGTCGCGCAGAAAGTCGAGCGCCATGCGTCCGAAATTGCCGGCGCCGTAAATCACCAGGGGGGCGTCCGGACTGACGGGAGCGGCGAGACAATCCTCGCTGGCAAGTTGCTGCAAAAGCGCGCGCGCTTCAGTCCTGGTCGGAACCCTGTCAAAGCTGCGTCGCGAATAGGCCGCCTTGATGGGGCGCTCTGCCGCGTCCTGCCCGAAAGCTGACGGGGAGTTTTTCATCATGTTTCGACCGCTTTCCTTGTGCGACACTGCGCGAGAGAATCACACTCCCCGGACAGGACAAGTCTAGTGGCCGCAAATAACACCCCAAAGCTTTTCCGGGCCTTGCCTTGAGTACTGTGCTTGTTACCGGCGCAAGTGGCTTTGTCGGCACGCAGATCGTCAGGCAGCTTGCCGGAAACGGGCACACGGTCCGGCTTGTGGCACGGCCGGAGGCAGCCAGGCGGCTTGCGGTCAATTTCCCCGGCAGCGCGATAGTGGAATGCGAAGACCTGTTTGCGCAATCGGCCGAATGGTGGGCCGAGACCTGCGCCGGGGTGAATGCGATCATTCACGCTGCCTGGTACGTCAACCCTGCCGATTATCTCGATTCAGAACAAAACGCAGCCTGTGTCTCGGGCAGTTTCAAGATGGCGCAAGGTGCCGCGCGGGCCGGGGTCAGCCATTTTGTCGGGGTGGGAACCTGCATGGAGTACGCACTTCCTTCCGACAGGCTCGACATCAACTCGCCCACCGCCCCATCGACGGTATACGGCGCCTGCAAGCTGGCGCTTTTCGAGATATTGAACGGGCTTTTTGAAGACACTGACGTGCGGTTTTCCTGGTGCCGTCTGTTTTATCTCTATGGCGAGGGCGAGAATGAAAAACGCCTTTATCCGTATCTCAGACGGTGCCTTGAGGCAGGAGAGAAAGCCCAGCTCGGGTCAGGAACGCAGCTGCGCGATTATCTCGATGTCGAGGTTGCGGGCGCACGTATCGCCGATGTGATAGACACTGGTCAGGTTGGCGCAATCAACATTTGCTCAGGTCATGCTGTGAGTATTCGCCAGTTCGCCGAAGGCATCGCCGACCGGTATGGACGGCGTGACTTGCTCGAATTCGGGTTTCACCAGCCCCATCCGCGCGATCCTTCCGCGGTGGTTGGCGTGCCAAATTTTGTCGTTGAAGGATCAAAAAGGGACGAACGGTCATGAAAGCCCAGCTGAAACCGCGGATTAACCTCGAAGACAGGACCGCGCTTGAAACTGTCATTCCGCTTGAGACACCCTTCGTGGTGTTCGTCGATCCCTCAAGCGCCTGCAATTTCAAATGCACATTCTGCCCCACCGGCCATCGGGACATGATCGCCGATACCGGGCGGTTCCAAGGGGCGATGAAGTACGACCTTTTCACCAAGATCATCGACGATCTTGGCGAGTTCGGCAAACCGATCAAGGTTTTGCGGTTGTACAAGGACGGCGAGCCGTTTCTGAACAAGCGTTTTGCCGACATGATTGCCTATGCCAAGCAGAGCGGCCATGTCGATTATATCGACACGACCACCAACGGCACCTTTCTGACGCCCGAGAGAATGGGACCTGTCATTGAAGCCGGCCTCGACAAGATCAACATCTCCGTCGACGGCATGAACAAGGACACCTACCAGCGGTTCACCAAGTTCAATTTCGATTTCCCCGCCTTTGTCGAGAACGTCAAATGGGTCTACGCCAACAAGGGCGACATGGAGATCTCGATCAAGATTCCGGGCGAATTGCTGCAGCCGGGCGAGCGGGAATTGTTCTTCGACACATTCGGCGACCATTGCGACCGGATTTTCGTCGAGAACTTCGCACCCTGCTGGCCTGAATTCGACATCGAGAAGCACACCGGTGTGAAGATCGAAAAAGGCATCTACCAGCAGGAAGTCAGCAACACCGAAACATGCCCCTACATTTTCTATTCCATGTCGGTGAACCCGGACGGCCTGGTCAGTTCCTGCTTCCTTGACTGGTCGCGTGACCTGATCATCGGCGATGTCAAGGAGCAGTCGATCAAGCAGGTCTGGAACTCCGACAAGATGAACGCGCTCAGGCTGCAGCATCTTGAAGGCAAGCGCTGCGAGAACGGAACCTGCGGCAGCTGCGGCCAGCTGAGCCATTGCCTGCCCGACAATATCGACCCTTACCGCCCGATGCTGCTGGAACGGTTCCGCGAGATGGTGAAACTCGATCCTGACGTGACCGCACCCGGCACCAAGCGCGCCGCCTCGGTCGTCGCGGCCGAATGAAAGTTGTCCACATCGCCCCCCATCTGGGCGGGGGTGTGGGCAAGGCACATGCCGCCCTGTGCGAGGCGGATACCGAAGCTGCCGGGCGGCAATACATGCTTCTCGAAGAGCCGCGCGATCAACGGTATGTGAATGAAATCCGCGACGCCGGCGCGGTCGTGACGATTGCGCAGGACCGGAACCACATCCTGAAACTGATGGCCGGCGCGGACATTGTCCAGTTCGAATGGTGGAACCACCCTTTGATGTGCGGCCTTCTGGCCGGACCGGCCCTGCCTGCGATGCGGTCGGTGTTCTGGAGCCATGTCTCGGGCGTCAGCGCACCTTTCATTCCGGCAGGCCTGGTCGAGGCGGCCGACCGTTTCGTCTTCACCTCGGCCTGCTCGAAGCTTGCACCCAACCTGTCGGCAATGGCGGCTTCCAGTCTTTTCCAAGCGGACGTCATCAACAGCGGTTTTGGCCACCCGGCATCCGGCACCAGCGACCCCATCAGCGGCAACAGGAACGGCATCAGCTATCTTGGTACCGTGGAATTCACCAAGATGAGCCCGGCGATGATGGAGGTCGCGGACCGGCTTGACCGCGATGATGTGGCGGTCGATGTCTGGGGAGGCGTTGGTGCCGACAGCCCGGTCCACGACGCGATCGCAGCAATGGAACACCCCGACCGGCTTCGACTGTGCGGCCACACCGCAGATCCGAAGGCAGCGCTCTCGCAGACATCCGTGTTTCTCTACCTGCTTCAGCCATTTCATTTCGGCACGGCTGAGAATGCGCTTGTCGAGGCGATGTCGCTGGGCTGCGCGCCGCTGGTGCTTGCCAATCCCTGTGAACTGGAGATCGTGCGCGATGGCGAGACCGGCCTGGTCGCCAGTTCGACCGACCACGCCGTCGAACTCGCAAACTGGATGCTTGAACATCCTGACGAGGTGCGGGTGATGGGAGAGAGGGCGCGCGCGGAGGTGCTTGAGCTAAGAACACCCGATCGCTCCATCGCTGCATTCCGTGCCTTGTGGCAGGCCGAAATGCTTCGCCCCAAGCGGGAACCTGTTTTTGCCGAGGCGCTGGGCCCCACCCCCCGCGACTGGTACGAGACCATGCAAGGTGGGCCAAGCGGCGCTGAAACCGGCGGACAGCCAGGTCAGGCGGCTTCCAAAGGCAGCCTTGCCCATTTCATGGCTTACTATCCCGATCTCGATCTTGTTCCCGAAACGTCCGCAGCAGCTGGCGTCTGAGCAGCCTCAAGTCGGCAGCCATACACCGGCCGACGACTGCTGACACCCCGTTTCCGGTCCTCGCCGGACAGTCCGGCCAAGCATCACTGACGCGGGTCAGCGTCACGCAAGCTAATTTTGCGAGCATATAATTGGCGTTTGATGTCAAGCAGGAGCTTCAATTTTGGTGTATTTGACGATCTGTATTCCGACACGGAACAGGCAGCGCTATTGCATCGAAGCCATCAAGGCCATCGCGGAATCGGACGAGACGGATTTCGAGGTCATCGTTGCAGACAACTCCGACGACGCCAGCATTCTCGGCGACTACTTCCGGACCGAGGTGAATGACAGCCGTTTCAGGCTGCTGCCGCCAACCGACACCGTCATGCCGATGGTCGACAACTGGGAACGCACCATACCTGAAGTGCGGGGCCGCTGGATTTCGATGATCGGCGATGACGACCATATGGACCCAAGCGTTCTCCAGGTCATCCGGCGCTACGAACGCGAACAACCCGAGCTTGAAGTGGTCGCCTGGGGGCGGATGAACTACAACTGGCCCGACAACAGGACAATCACCACGCTTGCCGCAGTGCCGATGGGTCACGCCACCCATGTTCCGGACAAGAAGATCGTTCGTGATCAACTGTATCGCTGGAGCCAACGGGAAAAGCGTCCGATCGGCGGCCTGGGCATCTATCATGGCGCCGTCCGCCGGTCGCTGATGGAGCGGATCAAACGCAAATACAGCAATCGCTACTTCGAAAACCCGACGGTGGACTTCGACAACATCTGCAAGGCCGTGCACGAGGCCAAGGCGATGGTGTTCTGCCAGCGGCCGTTTTCGGTTCTGGGAGCCTGTGCGGCATCCAACTCGGCCAGTACCCAGTCTTTCGAAGCCATGCAGAAGCTGGTCGACGAATTCTATCGCGAACTGGGTAGTCACGAGCGGATCGAGGACGAGGACTTCCCGTTCTCGCCGCGGCTTCCCGGCCTTGCGATCATCACCTCCATCGCCTCGGCCACCTGGTGGTTCTGCCGCAAATACGGCGTCGACAACGAGGGGTTCCAGGAAAACTTTGCCCATTCGGCCGTGCATGAATGCCTGTCGTCGCGCACCGTGGAAGAGTACAGGATCAAGGTCGAGGGCTTCAGGCAGGGATTTGCGGCGTTCGAAGGCGGAAAATGGAGCAGCCATTTCAATCCGCCAGCGGAGTTCTTTCCCTCGACTGCCCAGAACGAGCTCTGCGGCGTCCACAAGAACACCATGTATATCCGCGAGAGCGGGCTCGAGAAAGTCACCACCCCGGCTGAATTCTACCACTTTGCGGAAGCCTTCGTGATGCCGGTCAGACATCTTGTTTCTGCACGACAGGCGTTTGCGGCATGACTTTGCTTTCCATCTGCATTCCGACCCGCAACCGGCAGATCTACGCAATGTCGGCGGTGCGGGAACTGCTCACCTCCCAACGGCAGGACTTCGAGGTGGTGCTGGCCGACAATTCCGATGACGCAGCGCCGCTGGCGCAGTTTGCAAAGGAGTACGCGGATCCGCGGCTCAAGCTGTTGCCGCCGCAGGACGAGGTGCTGTCAATGCGGGCAAACTGGGAGCGGATCGTTCCGGAAACATCCGGCGAATGGATCAGCTATATCGGGGATGACGACTATCTGGATCCCGAGCTGTGTGAAGTGATCCGCGTCTCGAAGAAGTCCGTGCCCAATATGGATGCCCTGACATGGGGGCGGCTCTATTTCGTCTGGCCCGAGGCACGGACGGCGCCGGAAGTCACCAAAATGCCCAATGGCAGCCACCTGATCGGGATCAAGAAGGAAGACATGATCCGCAAGCTGTTCTTCTGGGAAGACGCTTCGGACCGGCCGAAATGTCCCTTCGGAGTCTACCACGGAGCGGTCAAGCGAACCGTTCTCGAGGATATCCGCACCACTTTCTCGGGTCAGTATTTCAGTCACCAGATCGTCGATTACGACAATATCTGCAGGACCCTGATGGTGGCCAGCAGCTTTGTCTATTTTGAACGCCCGATGTCAGTGTTCGGTGCCTGCAAGGCGTCCAACACCATGGGACTGCGTGACGCGAAAGCGGCGAAAACCGTCACCGAGATTTTCCGCAGGGAAATGGACGGAACGATCGAAGCGTCCAATTTTCCGTTTCCCATCGAGCTCGGCATCACGGCGCAGATTGGTCATGTGATCGAATCCTTCAAGCAGGAACAGGGTATCGAGATCAACGCCTGGGAAGACAATTTCATCAAGGCCTGCGCCCGTAATTGCGAGAGCCAGCATGATCGTAAGCTCTTCGAAGCCCAAAAAGACGGCTACCGGAAGGCGATCATTGAATGGAAGGGCAAAGACGCCCTTTCGGCGTTTGATCCGAAATACAAGTACCGGCCGGACATCCCCCCGTTCATCGGGTTCAACGACAATGAACTCAGTCTCGACATGGGGATCGGCGATGCCGCCTCGGCGGCGGAATTCTACGGCATTCTCGACACCATGATGTTTCCGGTCCATTTGCTCGAAGGCCGGCTGTCATGACGGTCGCGGGGGAACTGGCGCGCTCGCGCGCCAGGGCACCGGTTTCCACCGTCCGGGACAACGTTCGCGGCAGCTAAGGACTGGCCCGGATCTCGCCCTTGGTGTGCACGGATGTTCGGGTTTGAAAATTGCAGTACCCTTCTCATGACCTCCCCAACTCGAGATAGCGTTCGAACGCAAGGAACAATCAAAAATGACCGCTTCTGAAGACATGTTTTTCTACCCCTCCAGTGGTGAGGACCGGTTCTTTGAAAAACTGAAGGCAATCACCGACAAGTATCCTCACGAGCTGCGCCACTATCTCGACCTCGTGCCGGTCTATGCCAGCCGAAGGAGCTTCATCCGCCAGCTTGCGCATTACGAATTGTTCAAGATGACCGTTGACCTTCCCGGTCATTATGTCGATTTCGGCGTTTATTTCGGGCGGTCCTATTTCACCTGGCACAAATTCCTCGAGACGCTGACGCCAACCGCGACGCACAAGAAGGTGTTTGGTTTCGATACCTTTGGTGGCTTCCCCGAACTGTCGCAAAAAGACGGCGACGAAGACACCTCCGTCGACAAGAGAACCGGCGGGCTAAGCTCAAGCTCGTTTCTAGACGAGTTCAGGCTTCTTCTCGAACTTCACAACGAGGACTCGGTTATTCCCGCCAACCGCGGCAGCATCATCATTGGCAATATTGTCGAAACCCTGCCTGAATGGCTCAAAACCAATTCGGAAGCCCGGTTCTGCCTGATCAATATCGACGTCGACATCTATGAACCCACCTATGCAATCCTGGAGCATTGCTGGGACCGTCTGGTTCCCGGAGGCGTCCTCATTCTCGACGAATACGCCACGAGCAAATGGCCGGGGGAAACCAAGGCCTGGGACGAGTTTTCCGCTACACGGAACGAGTCCCTTCCGATCAAGCGCTTTCCCTTTGCAAATGCTCCCGGCGGCTATGTGATCAAGCCCTGAAGACCGCCGGGGCACCGCCGCCGGAAATGCCCAGTACATGGTCACGAAAAATCCCATCCCGGTGAAAAAGCGGGACGTGACGCTAAATGCTGCCAGCGCATTCAGCGTTTGATTTCGATGAGAGATGCCAGCAAACTGTACCGACCGGAAACCGCCCTGCAAACGCGCCGGTTGCACAGTCGAATCGATGAATTGCTGCTCATTACAGAAAGGCTGGACATGCTTCCTGGACGTAACGCGCATTTTGCGCCGGAAGCTGAAGAAAAACGGCGCGACATCCCCTGTTTTGCAGCCAGCTCACATCAAAACCAGCGAATATCACTACGTTTGAAATTCTAAATCGATTGAATAACTGAAAACCTGTGTTCCGATAAATTTTCCTCTTCTCGACGTTCAAAAACACGCTATAGAGGCAGAAAGGGGAAAGAGGGTGCAATAAGTGCCCCCCATAAAAAGACGAGAGGACAGCTGCCTCATGGAGTATTTTCTTCAACAGCTTATCAATGGGCTCACTCTGGGTTCCATTTATGGGCTCATCGCCATCGGCTACACCATGGTCTATGGCATCATCGGCATGATCAACTTTGCCCATGGTGACATTTTCATGGTCGGCTCGTTCATCGCGCTTGCGACGTTCCTGGCACTGGTCGCCCTTGGCATTTCAGCGCTGCCGCTGATCTTGTTCATCACATTGCTGGTATCGATGCTCTTCACCTCGGCCTGGGGCTGGACGGTGGAGCGGCTGGCCTACCGGCCGTTGCGCGGATCCTTCCGGCTGGCGCCGCTGATCACGGCGATCGGCATGTCGATCGTGCTGCAGAACTTCGTCCAGATCACGCAAGGCGCCCGGGTCAAGCCGCTGCCGCCGCAGATTCAGGGCGGTGTCACGCTGATCGAGGGTGTGACCGACAACGGGACCATCGCGGTTCAGCTGTCCTACATGCAGATGATCATCATCGCCACGACACTGGCGCTCATGATCGGCTTTTCGCTGCTGATCTCGAAGACATCGCTGGGCCGCTCGCAGCGTGCCTGCGAACAGGATCAGAAGATGGCGGCTCTGCTCGGCGTCAACGTCGACCGGACGATCTCGCTGACCTTCGTCATGGGGGCCGCGCTGGCCGCCGTGGCGGGCTTCATGTTCCTGCTGCTCTACGGGGTGATCGACTTCTACATCGGCTTCCTTGCCGGCGTGAAGGCATTTACCGCAGCCGTTCTCGGCGGTATCGGTTCGCTTCCGGGCGCCATGCTCGGCGGGTTGCTGATCGGGCTGATCGAAGTGTTCTGGTCCGGTTACTTCTCGGTTGAATACAAAGATGTCGCCGCATTCTCGATCCTGGTCATCGTGCTGATCTTCATGCCGTCAGGATTGCTTGGCAAACCCGAAGTCGAGAAAGTCTAATGGCCTCCGCTCCGAAATCCGGCCTGATGGCCGACTCCGTCAAGGATGCGGCGGTAGCCGCAATCCTTGTCGCCGTCCTGGGCTTCTTCTTCCTGGCCCTGCGCACAGATATCGTTACCGGTGGCCTGGATCTGACCTATCGCTGGGGACTGTGGTTCACGGCAATAGCGATCACGTTCGGCATCCGGTTGCTTCTCAACCTGTTCGTGTTCAAGACCACCAAGCCGATCACCGGCGGAATGAACATTTCGGTCCCGCCCGGCCTGTTGACGGGTATTGGCCGGGTGCTCGGGCCGGTACTGCTGCTGGTCGCGCTGACCCTGCCGTTCATCGTGATGGCCGTGTATCCGGACCGTGACCGTCAGTTCATCGATCTGGCAATCCTGATCATGACCTATGTCATGCTCGGCTGGGGCCTGAACATCGTGGTCGGCCTGGCTGGCCTGCTCGATCTCGGATATGTCGCCTTCTACGCGGTCGGCGCCTATTCGTTTGCGCTGCTGGCACAGTATTTCGACATCGGCTTCTGGATGGCGCTGCCGCTGGCTGGCCTGCTGGCAGCAACCTGGGGCATTATCCTGGGCTTCCCGGTACTGCGGTTGCGCGGCGACTATCTCGCCATCGTGACCCTGGCGTTCGGGGAAATCATCCGCGTGGTGCTGCTCAACTGGTACGAGTTCACCGGCGGTCCGGACGGAATTTCCGGGATTCCGAAGCCAAGCTTCTTCGGTCTCGATTTCACCAGGAAAGGCGGCTTCGCCGAGTTCTTCGGTCTGGATTACGACTCCATCCACCGCTTCATCTATCTCTACTACATCATCCTGTTGCTGGCGCTGATCACCAACTTCGTCACGCTGAGGCTGCGCAAGCTGCCGATCGGACGGGCCTGGGAAGCGCTGCGCGAAGACGAGATCGCCTGCCGCTCGCTCGGCATCAACACCACCAACACCAAGCTGACCGCATTTTCGATCGGCGCGATGTTTGGCGGTTTTGCCGGTTCGTTCTTTGCAACCCGGCAGGGCTTCATCTCGCCGGAAAGCTTCACGTTCCTTGAATCGGCAATCATCCTGGCGATCGTGGTTCTGGGCGGGCTTGGTTCGCAGATCGGCGTTGTCATCGCTTCAGTGGTGATGATCGGCGGCATCGAGATCCTGCGTAACCTGGGCTTCCTGAAGGAAGTCTTCGGGCCCGATTTCGAACCCACCCAATACCGCATGCTGATTTTCGGCCTGGCCATGGTGCTCATCATGGTGTGGAAACCACGCGGCATCATATCCAGCAGGAACCCTTCCGCGGTCTACAAGGAACGCAGGAAGATCGGCTCGGACATGGTCGCTCAAGGTGAGGGCCACTGATGGAAACCGCAATGAAAACGACCCCCACGCAGACCTGGGACGATAATGTCGTACTTTCGGTCGAGCACCTGACCATGCGCTTTGGCGGCCTGATTGCCGTCAATGACCTGAGCTTCAATGTCGGCCGTGGCGACATCACTGCGCTGATCGGCCCCAACGGTGCCGGCAAGACCACGGTGTTCAACTGTGTCACCGGGTTCTACAAGCCCACCGAAGGCCGTATCGTGATGCGGCACGGGGCGGGCCTGCAGGCTGACAAGATCGACGCGCTGACCCTGACCGGAAAGCAGTTCAACGATGATGGCGACAACCGGGTGTTCCTGCTCGAGCGGATGCCGGACTTCGAGATCTCCAAGCGCGCGAAGGTGGCCCGCACCTTCCAGAACATCCGCCTGTTTGGCGGGATGACTGCGCTGGAAAACCTTCTGGTGGCGCAGCACAATCCGCTGATGCTCGCCTCTTCGATGACCATTGGCGGGATCTTCAACCTGCCGGGCTACCGCAAGGCACGGGCCGAAGCGATCGACTTCGCCGCCTACTGGCTGGAGAAGACCGGACTGATCGACCGGGCCGACGATCCGGCCGCCGACCTGCCCTATGGCGACCAGCGCCGGCTCGAGATCGCCCGGGCGATGTGCACACGGCCTCAACTCCTGTGCCTCGATGAACCGGCGGCGGGCCTGAACCCTCGGGAATCGACCGAACTGAACGAGCTGCTGCAATACATCCGCAAGGATCACGGCACCTCGATCCTGCTCATCGAGCATGACATGGGCGTTGTCATGGAAATCTCGGATCATATCATCGTGCTCGACTACGGCGAGAAGATTTCCGACGGAGATGCCGAGCACGTGAAGAACGACCCGAGAGTGATTTCGGCCTATCTCGGCGTTGACGAGGACGAAGTGGCTGCGGTCGAGGAAAGCATCGACATGCCGGTCATTCACGGCAAGAAAAAGCCGGCGGAGAACGGTGAAGGAGGCCAGTCATGAGTGACGACCAGAACCTTCTGACAATTCGTGGCGTCGAAACCTATTACGGCAAGATCGTCGCCCTGCGCGGCGTTGATGTCGACGTCAAGAAAGGCGAAATCGTCACCTTGATTGGCGCCAATGGCGCCGGCAAGTCGACGCTGATGATGACGATCTGCGGCAGTCCGCGGGCCCGCGCCGGCGAGATCATCTTCGACGGCCAGGACATTTCCCGGATGCCGACGCACGAGATCATCCGGATGGGTGTTGCCCAATCACCGGAAGGCCGGCGGATTTTCGGCCGCATGACCGTGATGGAAAACCTCCAGATGGGCTCGCAGCTGGTCGACGACAAGCATTTCGACGACGACCTGAAGCGCGTTTTCGATCTCTTCCCGCGGCTCAAGGAGCGTGCGGGCCAGCGTGGCGGAACACTTTCGGGCGGCGAACAGCAGATGCTGGCGATTGCCCGGGCGCTGATGAGCCGGCCGAAGCTGCTGCTGCTCGACGAACCGTCGCTCGGTCTGGCGCCGCTGATCGTCAAGCAGATCTTCGAGATCATCAAGGAACTCAACACCAATGAGGGGTTGACCGTATTCCTTGTCGAACAGAACGCGTTCCACGCGCTCAAACTTGCCCACCGCGGCTATGTGATGGTCAATGGCAACATCACAATGTCCGGCACCGGGGCCGAATTGCTCAAACGCGACGAAGTTCGCGCCGCCTATCTTGAAGGCGGAGCTCACTAACCAGGGGTACGACATGGAAAACAGCCTCTTGTGGGAAGTTTCGATCGCCGAGTTCATCTTGGTCACATTGTTCCTCGGTGGTGGCACGGCGTGGATGACCGGGCGGGCGGTAGCCCAGACCTGGCGGACACCGCTGCAGCTTGCGTGGTACATGGTGATCCTGGGGCTTGCGGTGCGCTTCATTCATTTCGCACTGTTCAGCGGGACGTTGCTGTCGGGCTACTATTTCGTGGTCGATTTCCTCGTCATTCTTGTCTTCGCCTTTCTCGGCATGCGGTTTACGCGCGCCGGACAGATCGCAAGGCAGTATAGTTTCGCGTTTACCCGTTCAGGACCGTTTGGCTGGCGCCCGAAAGGCAATTAACCGCCCGGCTAAACAGCTCGAACCACCATTCAAAAAGGTCTGTATTTCTTTGAAAAGATCGGATTAGATGGTCTTACACGGGGCAGAAGCCCCCCACACCGGCGCCGAACTTGGTCAGCGCCTGCGGAGCCGGTGCCAGGAAACAAACAGGCGTTGCTGGGAGTTAACATGAAGAAGATACTTTTGGCCGGAGCTGCACTTGGCTTCGCTATGTCCACCGCTTCAGCTGACATTGTCATTGCAACCGCAGGACCGATGACAGGCCAATACGCATCCTTCGGGGAACAGATGAAAATCGGCGCCGAGCAGGCTGTCGCCGACATCAACGCCGCTGGCGGCGTGAACGGCGAAATGCTCAAGCTCGAAATCGGTGACGATGCTTGCGACCCGAAGCAGGCTGTTGCTGTGGCCAACCAGTTTGCCGGTAACGGCGTGGTCTTCGTTGCAGGTCACTTCTGCTCGGGCTCCTCGATCCCTGCTTCGGCCGTGTATGCCGATGAAGGCATCATCCAGATCTCGCCTGCCTCGACCAACCCGAAGTTCACCGATGAGCGTCCGGGCGGTGCCGACGGCGCCACCTACCGCGTTTGCGGTCGTGACGACCAGCAGGGCGAAACCGCAGCTGCTTACCTTCTGGAAAACTTCGCAGGCAAGAAGATCGCCTTCGTCCACGACAAGACCGCTTACGGCAAGGGCCTGGCAGATGCCACCAAGGCTTCGTTTGAAGCTGGCGGCGGAACCGCAGCCATGTACGAAGCCTACACTGCAGGTGAGAAGGACTACTCCGCTCTCGTCTCGAAGATGAAGCAGGAAGGCATCGACGTGCTTTACGTCGGCGGCTACCACACCGAAGCCGGCCTGATGGCCCGCCAGATGAAGGAACAGGGCATGTCCACTGTTCTGGTTTCGGGCGACGCACTTGTCACCGACGAGTACTGGGCAATCACCGGCGATGCCGGCGAAGGCACCCTGATGACCTTCTCGCCCGATCCGACCAAGATCCCGGCTGCTGCTGACGTGGTCAAGGCTCTCAAGGACGCAGGCAAGACCACCGAAGGCTACGTGATGTACACCTATGCAGCCATCCAGGCCTATGCACAGGCTGTCTCGACTGCCGGTTCGACCGACTATGACGCGGTCCGCGAAGCCCTCAACTCGGGTGACTTCAAGACCGTGCTTGGCGACCTGAGCTTCGACGAGAAGGGCGACGTATCGCTTCCGGGCTACGTGTTCTATCGCTGGCACGACGGCAAGTACGAACAGATCAACTAAGGTTTGCAATAACCTGATCCAATCGAGCCCCGGCGTGAAAGCGCCGGGGCTTTTTTGTTGCTTCCAGCATTACCGGCAACGCTCTGGCTGATGCCTTCCGGCACCCGCATCAAGCGTTGTTGATGATTTCCAGATCAGCTTTCAGCGATTTCCTGATGACCAGCTCAGCGTTGGGAATGTCGTTCGACAACGCCCGCTCACGCGCCTGCTCGCCATCAAGGCCATGTTCGAGCCAGCGATCGGTCAGCCGCCGGCGCAGTTCGTCCAGCTCAACCCTGAGCATGACCGTCAGATCGAATAATTCCGCCATCTGCCTCCAGGCGGGTCCGTCAAGCAGCAGGTAATTGCCCTCCGCAACCAGGAATCGATGATCCGGTGTGACAAGGGCACCACCGGCACGCGCCAGATCAAGTTTGCGGTCAAAAACCGGGATTGCAATCTCGCTGTCCGGCTCGGCGCGAAGGCGCGTGAGCAGTGCCGCATAGCCATCCGCATCGAAGGTGAAGGGTGCCCCCTTGCGGGCCAGGGTTCCGCGCACCTTGAGCACGGCGTTGTCGAGATGGAAGCCGTCCATCGGAACGACCGCACCGCCCTGCCCGCGCTTGGCCAACTCATCGACAAGTGCGGCGGCCAGCCTTGATTTTCCGGCACCGGGCGGACCAGCCAGAGCGATGATGAAGCGCCTGCTTTGCGCCGCCCGGCCAATAGCAGCTTCAGCCAGCCGGGCGGCTTTTTCGTGAAATTTCATCAACGCTTCAGGCTGCTATCGCTTCGGGGGGCGGCTCCTTCGCCCCGGTCATGAAGGCAACGGCGTCCGACATGGTGTAATCCTTCGGATTGATGACACAAAGCCGCTTGCCGAGCCGGTGAACGTGGATCCGGTCCGCGACCTCGAAGACATGCGGCATGTTGTGCGAGATCAGGATGATCGGGATGCCGCGCGAGCGGACATCAAGGATGAGCTCAAGCACCCGGCGGCTTTCCTTGACACCCAGTGCGGCGGTCGGCTCATCGAGGATGATGACCTTGGATCCGAACGCTGCGGCACGCGCCACGGCGACACCCTGGCGCTGGCCACCGGACAGGGTTTCGACAGCCTGGTTGATGTTCTGGATGGTCATCAGCCCGAGTTCGTTCAGCTTGTCGCGGGCGAAGGCGTCCATCGCCTTGTGGTCGAGCTGGCGCAGGATCGAGCCCCGGAAGCCCGGCTTGCGCAGTTCGCGGCCCATGAAGATGTTGTCGGTGATCGACAGCGCCGGCGACATGGCAAGGGTCTGGTAGACGGTCTCGATTCCCGCGTGGCGGCCGTCCAGCGGCGAGTGGAACCTGATCTCCTTGCCTTCGAGCCAGATCTTGCCCGAGTCAGGCGTGACTGCGCCGGACACCGCCTTGATCAGGGTTGACTTGCCGGCGCCGTTGTCGCCGATGACGGCGAGGATTTCGCCGTGGTGGAGGTCGAAATCGCAATTGTCGAGAGCGACGACGCGGCCATAGCGCTTGACGAGGTTGCGTCCCTTGAGAATGGGTTCCATCAGACTGACACCTTTCTGATCCACTGGTCGACTGTGACGGCGGCAATAATGAGAACGCCGATGAGCAGGTAGGTCCATTGCGCGTCGGCGCCCATAAGCCTGAGCCCGAGGGAGAAGACGCCGACGATCAACGCGCCGAAGAGCATGCCCATGATCGAGCCGCGTCCGCCAAACAGCGATATGCCGCCGATCACCACGGCAGTGATGGATTCGATGTTGCCCAGTTGCCCCGAGGTCGGCGAGACCGAGCCGATGCGGCCGATCAGGGCCCAGCCGGCAAAGGCGCAGATCAGGCCCGAGAGCATGTAAACCGAGATCAGCGTACGCTTGACCTGAACGCCGGAGAGTTCGGCGGCTTCGGGATCGTCGCCCACCGCATAGACATGGCGTCCCCAGGCGGTCTGCTTGAGCACGTAAGCCAGGAACAGGACCAGGACCACCATGAAGATCGCGCCATAGGTGAACACGGCGCCGCCGACGGCGATCTTGTTGCCGAAGAACTGCAACAGCGGCGCATTGTTGGCGATGTCCTGGGCGCGGATGGTCTCGTTGGCGGAATAGAGAAAATTGGTTGCAAGCACGATCTGCCACATTCCAAGCGTGACGATGAAGGGCGGCAGCTTCATCACGGCGACGAGAAAGCCGTTGATGTAGCCGCAGAACGTCCCGCAGGCGATACCGGCAAGAATGGCGACTTCGGTGGGCAGTCCGTAACGGAAGGAAAACAGGCCCATGACAACCGAGGACAGCACCATGATGGCGCCGACCGACAGATCGATGCCGGCGGTCAGGATCACCAGCGACTGGGCGGCGCCGAGAATGCCGACGATCTGAACCTGCTGCAAAATCAGGGTAAGCGCGAAGGGCGAGAAGAACTTCTGCCCCAGGAGCAGGCCAAACACCAGGATTGACCCGACCAGAACAATGGCCGGTACCAGCCAGGGCGTCTGGTGCAGGGCGTGCTGGATGCGCTTGACGGCACTTGTGTCATCGGTCGCGAAAGCGGCGACGGCAGTCGGGCTTGCGGCTGCAGCTTTTTCGAATTCCTGCGTATTGGACATGGTTCCTCCCCCAACGTCACACGGCATGGATTGGCAACCGTGGCAATTGCACGGCGGCGCTCTGCAATGGGGCGGCCCGAAAGCCGCCCCGGCAGTGTTTACCTATACAATTGGGCAATCAACCCCAGCACTTGTCCATGCCTTCGGCGACCGAGATCGACTCGACGCCGGCAGCGGGCTTGTCGGTGACAAGCGCCACACCGGTATCAAAGAAGTCCTTGCCTTCGGTGGGAGCGGGCTTGGTGCCGTCCTTGGCCCAGGCGGCGATGGCTTCGATGCCGAGCGATGCCATCAGCAGCGGATACTGCTGTGAGGTGGCGCCGATGACGCCATCCTTGACGTTGGCAACGCCCGGGCAACCTCCATCGACGGAGACGATGAGCACATCGTTCTCGCGGCCGATTGCCTTGAGCGCCTCATAGGCGCCGGCGGCGGCAGGCTCGTTGATGGTGTAGACCACATTGATCATCGGATCCTGGGCGAGAAGGTTCTCCATCGCCTTGCGGCCACCTTCCTCGTTGCCCGCAGTCACGTCGTTGCCGACAATGCGGGGGTCATCCTCGTCGCCCCACTTGGCGGGATCCTTGACGTCGATACCGAAGCCGGTGAGGAAACCCTGGTCGCGCAGAACACCGACAGTTGGCTGGCTCACGCCGAGATCGAGCATGGCGATTTTGGCGTTGGCGGCTTCATCGCCGAGCGTGGCGGCAGCCCACTTGCCGATCAGTTCGCCGGCGAGAAAGTTGTCGGTGGCAAAGGTGGCGTCAGCAGCATCGATCGGGTCGAGCGGCGTATCGAGCGCTATGACCACGAGGCCGGCATCGCGGGCCTGCTTGACTGCGGAAACGATGGACGAGGTATCGGAAGCCGTCAGCAGGATGCCCTTGGCCCCATCGGCGATGCAGGTTTCGATAGCGGCAACCTGGCTCTCGTGGTCGCCATCGATCTTGCCGGCATAGGATTTCAGCGACACGCCGAGCTCGGCAGCCTTGGCTTCCGCACCTTCCTTCATCTTGACGAAGAACGGGTTGGTGTCGGTCTTGGTAATCAGGCAGGCGCCGATGCTGTGGCTGGCGGCATAGGCAGGTGCGGTGGCCAGTGCGCCAAAAGCGGCAGCGGCAAGCAACGCAGTCTTGAATGCGGAAAAGCTTTTCATGTGATCCTCCCGGGATTCGTGGTGCAGGTCAGTCTGCATGCGCGCCGAAGCGGAAATCCTCACTTCCGTTCTTCGCGACACCTTTAGAAAAACACGGATAGCCGAGGATTGTCAATTATTAAATCACTCTTATTTATTAATTGACGGGGGATCGTCTTTGGCGCATTGTTTTGCTAAGGAACCACCGCGCGTGACAACCGGTGCCGCGGTAATGGCGTCCCGATTGAACAAGCCGGGATCAACGCAACCGGAGCAAACGAGGTCGGGAGGAAACTGACAGGTGCCGCAAGACGCGAAGACCAGCAAGGACCGCACCGGCCCCGCAAGCCAGTCGTTGCGCGGGTCGAACCAGAGCGGGCTGCGCGCCTATAACCAGCGCCTTGTCCTCAGCCTCGTCTACACCCACGGCAGCCTTGCCAAGACCGACATTGCCCGGATGACAGGGCTTTCGGCCCAAACCGGCTCGGTGATCATGCGGGAACTGGAGGCCGAAGAGCTGATCGTCAAGGGCGAGCCAATCCGCGGCAAGGTCGGACAGCCCTCGGTGCCGCTCTCGATCAATCCCGACGGCGCGTTCTTCATCGGACTGAAAGTCGGGCGGCGCAGCGCCGAACTCATCCTGATCAATTTCCTTGGCGAACTGAAAGCCACCTTGCGCAAGAGCTATCCCTGGCCGACGCCGCCGCAGATCATTGCCTTCGTTCGGGGCGGGATCGAGGAGATGGTCGAGGGGCTTCCCGAGCCCTTGCGGGACCGGGTGGCGGGACTGGGAATAGCAACACCCTTCCGGCTGTGGGACTGGACCGAGCAGGCTGGAGCGCCACGCGAGGAAATGGATCTGTGGCGCGATTGCGACCTCAGGGCGGAACTGGCCAGTGCCTGCAACATGCCGGTCTACCTGCAGAACGACGCCACCGCAGCCTGTGCGGCGGAACTGGTTTTCGGCAAGCACCCGGGGTTGAGCGACTATCTGTATTTCTATGTCGGCACCTTCATCGGTGGCGGGGTGGTGCTCAATGGCAGCATTTACTCGGGCCGTACCGGCAATGCCGGCGCTCTCGGCCCGTTGCCCGTTGCAGGTCCCGACGGCAAGCCGGTGCAATTGATTGACCGTGCCTCGATCACGCTTCTGGAGCGTATGCTCAAAGCCGCAGGACGAGACCCCTCGCCGCTCTGGAACAGCCCGGATAACTGGACAGGATTCGAAGACCTGGCCGACGAGTGGATCACCATTGTCGCCAGCGGCCTGGCCCAGGCGATCGTCTCGGCCGCCTCGATTATCGATTTCGAGCACGTCATCATCGATGGCGGCGTGCCGACCGGGATCCGGGAAAAGATCGTTGCCGCGACACAGGCAGAGGTCATGCGGTATGACCTGCGCGGTCTGGATCTGCCCGGGATCCTGCCCGGGACCGTCGGCCATCTCGCCCGCGCGCTCGGAGCGGCCAGCCTGCCGCTGTTCGACAAGTACCTGATCGATCGCAACGCCCGCCTCGGCTCGGCCTGAACCGCTTTCGAGGCAGGACGCAGGCGCGGCAACCTTAACCAGACCGCCTCACATCGCCGCCACCGCCATCAAGTGCAGCGCGAGGCTTTCCGTCTTTTTGCAAATGATTTGCAAAAGCATTGACAACCGCCGGAATGCGCATAGATTGCTTGTTGCAAACCATTCGCAGGAAGAAATTATGCGCCTTTTCGCCATTCTCGGATTTTTCATCGCCGCCAGCTTCGCTCCGGTCGCACCGGCAATGGCACAGATCAAGGTCCTGACCTCGTTCACCGTCTTCGCCGACATGGCCCGCAACATCGCCGGCGAACATGCGGAGGTGGTGTCGATCACCCGCGAGGGTGCGGAGATCCACATGTTCCGGCCAACACCCGGCGACATCAAGCGCGGACTTGGCGCAGACGTGGTGCTGTGGAACGGGCTGGGGCTTGAAACCTGGTTCGAGCGCTATCTCGAAAATCTCGGCAATGTGAAAGCCTATGTCCTGTCGGACGGGGTGGAGCCGATCCTGATCGCCGAAGGCAACTACGAGGGCCGGGCCAATCCCCATGCCTGGATGTCGCCCGGCAACGCCAACATCTATATCGACAATATCGTTCGCGCCCTGTCCGAGACAGATCCGGACAATGCGGCCGCCTATGCCGCCAATGGCGAGCGCTACAAGGCCGAGATCGCGGCCACCTTTGCGCCGATCCGTGCCGCCATCGAGGCGCTGCCGGAAGAAAGGCGCTGGCTGGTGACGAGCGAAGCCGCATTCTCCTATCTCGCCCGGGATTTCGGGCTGAAGGAAGCCTCGATCTGGGCGATCAATGCCGACAGCCAGGGCTCGCCGCAGCAGGTGCGCCGCATCATCGACCTGATCCGCGAAAACGATGTGCCGGTGATATTCTCGGAAAGCACCGTCTCGCCGAAACCTGCCCAGCAGGTGGCGCGCGAGACCGGCATCGCCTATGGCGGCGTGCTGTATGTGGATTCACTCTCGACGCCTGACGGGCCGGTTCCCACCTATCTCGACCTGCTCAGGGTAACCTCCGAAACCATTGTCACGGGGCTGACGGCCAAACCATGAGCACACCCGCTGAAAACCTCGCTGCCGGCATGACCGGGCTCGACGTCAAGGACGTTTCCGTCATTTACCGCAATGGCAACCGGGCGCTTGATGGCGCCTCGTTCTCGGTGCCGAAAGGCTCGATCACCGCACTGGTCGGCATCAACGGCAGCGGCAAGTCGACCCTGTTCAAATCGCTGATGGGTTTCGTGCCGCTGGCCAGCGGCCAGATCAGCATCATGGGCATGAGTGTGAAGGAAGCGCTCAGCCGCAATCTGGTTGCCTATGTGCCGCAGAGCGAGGAAATCGACTGGTCCTTCCCGGTACTGGTCGAGGACGTCGTGATGATGGGCCGCTATGGCCACATGAATTTCCTCCGGATGACGCGCCCGCAGGACCGTGTCGCGGTCGATGAATCCCTTGAACGGGTGGGCATGACCGCGTTTCGCAAACGCCAGATCGGCGAACTGTCCGGCGGGCAGAAGAAGCGCGTGTTTCTCGCCCGGGCGCTGGCGCAGGAAGGCCAGGTGATCCTGCTCGACGAGCCGTTCACCGGCGTCGATGTCACCACCGAGAACCAGATCATCGAGCTGCTCAAGGATCTGCGCGCGGAAGGCCGGGTGATGCTGGTTTCGACCCACAATCTCGGCAGCGTGCCGGAATTCTGCGACCGGGCGGTGCTGATCAACCGCAGCGTTCTGGCCGAGGGTCCGACCAGCGAGGTGTTCACGCAATCCAACCTGCAGAAGGCCTTTGGCGGTGTGCTGAGGCATTTCGTTCTCGGCGGCGAGGATCTGCATGATGATGATGACCAGCGGCAGGTGACCGTGCTCACCGATGACGAGCGTCCCTTCGTCATCTACGGGGAAGACGACCGCAAGGGCAAAAGCGCCGCCAAGACCCGGAACGCGGACAAGGATGGCGTCGCATGAGCTATCTGCTTGAGCCCTTCAGCTACGGCTACATGGTCAACGCCATGTGGGTGTCGGCGCTGACCGGGGCGATCTGCGCATTCCTGTCGTGCTACCTGATGCTCAAGGGCTGGTCGCTGATCGGCGACGCGCTGTCTCACTCGATCGTGCCCGGCGTTGCCGGCGCCTACATGCTCGGCCTGCCGTTTGCGGCCGGCGCGTTCCTCGCTGGCGGCCTGGCTGCTGCCGCGATGCTTGCCATCCGCGCCCGCACAAGGCTGCGGGAAGATGCGATCATCGGCATGATCTTCGTCTCGTTCTTCGCGCTGGGGCTGTTCATGGTGTCGATCTCGCCTACGCCGATCAATGTGCAGACCATCGTGCTGGGCAATGTGCTGGCGATAACGCCGGCAGACACGACGCAGCTGATCATCATCGGCGTGGTGACACTGGTGGTGTTGTCGGTGATCTGGAAGGACCTGATGCTGGTGTTCTTCGATGAAAGCCATGCGCGGACCATCGGCATCCGCGCCGATCTTCTCAAGGCTGTGTTCTTCACCCTGCTGGCGGCCTCAACCGTTGCCGCGATGCAGACCGTCGGGGCGTTCCTGGTGATCGCGCTGGTGGTGACGCCGGGTGCGACAGCCTACCTGCTCACCGACCGGTTCCCGCGGCTCATCGTCATCGCCGTGGCGATCGGCTCGATCACCTCGTTTGTCGGGGTTTACCTGAGCTACTTCCTCGACGGGGCAACCGGGGGCGTGGTGATCATGCTGCAGACCGGGCTGTTCCTTCTGGCCTTCGTTTTTGCCCCGCGGCACGGAATTTTGGCCCAGCGGGCCAAGGCGCGCGGTGCGAGCACCGAAACGGGAGCGGCATGATGGACGCTGTGCTCGACTTCTTCATCGACCCGTTCCGCTTCGCCTACATGCAGAAGGCGTTTTTAATCACCTTCCTGATCGCCCTGCCGATGGCGGCGATGAGTTCGCTGATGGTGCTCAAGGGCTGGTCGCTTTTGGGCGACGCGATGAGCCACGCGGTGCTGCCGGGTATCGTCATGGCCTATATCGCCGGCCTGCCGCTGGTGATCGGCGCCTTTGCCGCCGGCCTGTTCTGCGCGGTCGCCACCGGCTGGCTCAACGCCAACAGCCGGGTGAAGGAAGACACGGTGATGGGCATCGTGTTTTCCGGCATGTTCGGGCTCGGGATCGTGCTGCATGTCAGCGTCCGCTCCAGCCTGCATCTCGATCACATCCTGTTCGGCGACATGCTCGGCGTCAGCTGGTCGGATATCGGCGCGACCGCAATCCTGGCCGCACTGTGCGGCGGCTTCCTGCTGATCAAGTGGCGCGATCTGGTCGCCCAGGCCTTCGACGGACTGCACGCTCGGGCCATCGGGCTCAAGACCGGATGGCTGCATTACGGGTTGCTCACGGCCATCGCCCTGATGATCGTCGCCAGCCTGAAAGCCGTCGGCATCATCCTGTCGATCGCCCTGCTGGTGGCACCCGGCGCCATCGCCTTTCTGGTTGCCCGGACCTTCGTCGGCATGCTGAGCGTGGCCGTGGGATCGGTGATCCTGAGCGCGCTGATCGGCATCTTTTTGAGCTACCACATCGACAGCGAACCGGCGCCGACCATGGTGCTGATGATGACAGGCTTCTTCATCGTGGCGCTGGTGGTGAGCCAGCTGCGGGACATGCGAATGCGAAGGGTGGCGCGATCAACCGCAATCGAGCGCGCTGTTGTCGCGGAGAAATAAGCAGCGCCTACGCGCGGGCGCGTCAGACGCCCCGCCCTGAGGCAAAGGGACGACTTGCCTTTAAATTGAACTCCATACAATATCCATATAATTTCAAACCGAGGTATTGTGATGGCCAAAACGGATTCCAAGATTGCCTGGTGCCCGACCATACGGAAGGCGGACGGGCCGCTCTATCTCGCGATCACGGATGCGCTGTCTGCCGATATCATATCCGGCAAGCTCGTGGCAGGTGACCGGCTTCCCCCGCAACGCGCCTTGGCTGAAGCCTTGGAGATCGATTTCACGACGGTCAGCCGCGCCTACGCCGAGGCAAGCAAACGCGGACTTGTCGAGGGCAAGGTTGGACAGGGCACTTATGTCCGAAAAAAGCATTCCGCGGCAAGACGGCCGGTGCGAAGCGGACTTGTCGACATGAGCATGAACCTGCCGCCGCGTTTTGATGAAGCTGAACTGGTTTCGCGCATGTGGGAGGGAATCCGCAATCTCGAAACTTCGGATGGCATCGATCTGTTGATGCGTTACCAGGAGGCAGGCGGAGCGCGTCGAGACAGAGAGGCCGGAGCACTTTGGCTGTCTTCGCGCCTCGACGGCGTTACGCCCGACCGCGTCCTGATCTGTCCTGGAGCCCAAGGCGCACTGCTCGCGCTGGTCGGCATCCTGGCAGCGCCCGGGGAGACCATATTGGCAGAGGCCCTGACCTATCCCGGGATCCGCTCGGTTGCCGCCCATCTGAGAGTAAACCTTGCAGCTGTGGCAATGGATGAGGAAGGCCTCATTCCTGAGTCATTCGAGCACGCCTGCCTCAATACAAAGCCAAAGGTGCTCTACTGCACACCGACCCTCCAGAATCCCACGACGGCAACGCTTCCAACGGCGAGACGCCATGCTATTGTCGACATCGCACGTCGATATCAGGTTCCCATCATTGAGGACGATGCCTACGGCGCACTGCCGGTGACCCCGTTGCCCCCGCTGGCAAGCCTTGCTCCCGAACTGGTCTATCATATTGCCGGCCTTGCCAAATGCGTCGCGCCGGCGCTGCGCATCGCCTATCTGGTCGCGCCGGAAGGCAGCGCAACATCGACAGTGAACAACGCAATCCGGGCAACCGCCTCAATGGCATCTCCCTTGACCGCTGCGATCGCATCGCACTGGATTGAATATGGAATCGCCGAAGCCGTGGTGGCGGCCATCCGGCGTGAGACTGCCGCACGCCAATCCATTGCGACCCGCATCCTTCCAGCCCGGAATGTCAGTTTGGATCCACAAGGCTTCCATGCTTGGCTGGCCCTCCCGCCACCATGGACCCGGGCTGAGTTTTCTTTGCGCCTGCGATCAGAAGGCATCAGCGTTGTTGCGAGTGATGCATTCGCCCTAGGTACCGCTCCTGAGGCGGTAAGGCTGGGCCTTGGAGCGCCCGATAGTCGCGAAGACCTCTCAAAGAGCCTGCAGGTAGTTGCCGATCTCTTGGGCCAGTCGCCCGCCGCATTTTCGATGGTTGTCTGAAAGACAACGTGACACATATCCATACACTTGACATTTATGGCATACATTATACATACAATTTTAGATTGATCGCACATGTCGATGGCCGAACCGGTATTCAAATCAAAGCACGGTCTCCTCATGTCGCGAATGGTCGCGCACAGATCACGAAAGGAAGCCCGATGCACAGCGAACGCGAATGGCCACCGCTTGAACCTGTCCGAACTGGCATTAAGGGACGCTGCCCACGCTGCGGGAACGGGCACCTATTTCAAGGCTTCCTGACGCTCCGCCCTGAATGTGAAGCCTGCGGTCTCGACTACTCGTTTGCCGACCCAGCTGACGGACCGGCATTTTTCATCATGATGTTCGCCTGCATCCCAAGTACAATTTTTGCGCTCTGGCTGCAGATCAATTACGAGCCGGCGTGGTGGGTACATTTTCTTACCACCGTCCCGCTGATGTTGCTGACCTGCGTCCCTCCCTTGCGCCCCGTGAAGGGCTGGCTTGTGGCTAGCCAGTATTTCCACAAGGCCCAGGAAGGCACCATCGACCGCGACTGGATGGAAAACCGATCGTAAGGGGCTGCGGTCGATTACGAACTGACGCGGCATTTTCCCGGCGGGTTCAGATCCCCTCCACCGAAAATTCGGGCGTTCCGCTCCATGCCAGTTTCCAACTCGCACCCGGACGCACGTTCTGGACAATGCCGGGATCGAAGGCGACGAAGCAGCGGCCGCCCTTGTGGCGCACCGATGGATAGATCAGCCCGCGGTGGCCTTCGCGCCGCAGATCCGCGGCCAGCGCCTGCCCTGCCGGGTAGCCCGCCGCAGGATCCGGATCGAGCGCCGCGTGCGCTTGACCATGCAGATCGGGAAAGTCACCGATGAAATCGGCAAGAAGCTCGACATAGCGCGCCTCATCCTCGTAGCGGCCAATGAAGCCCAGTTCGCGGGTCTTGTGGAAGCCCACCTCCTGCGCACTGGTCAGCATGTCCCAAGCACAATACCAGGCGCCCCGGTCGCCGGTATTGAACCGGTTGCCGGTTGGCCGTGTGTAGGTGAACGCCGCATTGATATGGCTTTGGCCGAAAAGCTTCAAATCATGCGACCGCCGGGCGAAGGCCAGTTCACGCCGGTCCAGCGCCGGGCTGCCCTCCCGTTCGGCGATCAGACGCTCGCTGGTCTCGCCCTCAAGCCCTGCAAGGATCGTCGCTTCCTCATCACTGTCGACGAGCCCGCGCAGGACCGGTGGCTTGTGGTGCGTCTCGGGGATCAGGCGGACAAGCGCACGGTCATTGACCGAGGTGATCCTCACACACCGCCCCTGAGCGCGTCGAGATATCCACGCACGCGCAGGATCTTCGGCAAGCCGCCAGCGATCATCGCATCGAAAGGCCGTGCGCCGTCGAATTCCGGGCCCTTGTTCGGCAGCTTAACCCATTGGCGCGAAATCGGTTCGTTGAAGTAAAGTTCGAGCGACTTGTAGAGGCCGACAAGCGCGCTGAGACGCAGCATCTGGTCATGCGTGAGATCACCGGCAAAACCCGGCCGCTTTGCCCGTTTCCATGTGGACTCTGACATATCGGCAAGCATGGCTGCTTCCCGCAGCGTCAGCGACCAGGCATCGGCAATCCGGGCGAAAGCCTTCAGCCCAACCGCCTGGCGGTCCGGCGCAACGCGTTCCATGACAAGATTTTCCATCGACCGCTCCTGAATGACTACCAGACAACGTAAGGCCATATAGTCTATTTTACAAGATCATATGGCCACATTCAGCATGGGCGTCACAAAAGCAATCCGTAGGCTACTCCAGCCTTTTGGAACACAAGCGGGAAAGCCTTGCCATGCCCGCCAGAAAAGATCGTGTGATCTGAAGCCCGCCGGGGACCGAAAATCACGTAACCAATGGCCGACTTGCCCTTCGCCCCTCTTGCCTTCCGCACGCAATTCGGCATAGGTATTGCCATCCCGTTGGGAGAAGCCGGAGCGATCCGGTGCCGAAGGAGCAACCGCCCCGGAAACTCTCAGGCAAAAGGACCAACGGAACATTAGGACTCTGGAGAATGGCGCGTGAAGCGTCTGCCGAAGGGATAACAATCTCAGGCAAAAGGACAGAGGGGGCTGTTTGAAAGCGTTCAACGCTTGACGATTGGCCCGTGCGCGCACTTTGCCCGCACCCAGATGGAGACTGCAGCGTGGACACCACAGCTGACCTTCTTAAAACGCCCCTACATTCCCTGCATCTCGAGCTTGGCGCGCGCATGGCGGGTTTTGCCGGTTACGACATGCCGATCCAGTATCCGATGGGCGTCATGCAGGAGCACCTGCACACCCGCGCCAATGCCGGCCTGTTCGATGTCTCGCATATGGGGCAGATCCTGATCCGCGCCAAAAGCGGCGACATTCGTGATGCCGCGCTGGCGCTCGAAAAGATCACCCCGGTCGACGTCGCGGATCTCAAGCCCGGCCGCCAGCGTTACGGGCTGTTCACCAATGACAAGGGCGGGCTCGAAGACGATTTCATGGTCGCCAACCGTGGTGACCATCTCTACCTGGTGGTCAACGCCGCCTGCAAACACGAGGATATGGCCCGCATCGAGGCAGCCCTTTCGGACAGCTGCGAAATCGAAGCGCAGTTCGACCGCGGGCTTATCGCGCTGCAGGGGCCGGCTGCGGAAGGCGTGTTGTCCTCCTATGCGCCGAAAGCGGAAGACATGCTGTTCATGGACGTGGCCGACCTGGAAATCGCCGGGGTTCCGGTGGTGGTATCGCGCTCGGGCTACACCGGCGAGGACGGCTACGAGATCTCGATCCCGGCAGAGGAAACCGACCGCATCGCCCGGTTGCTTCTCTCGGATGAACACGTCGCGCCGATCGGTCTTGGCGCGCGCGATTCACTGCGGCTCGAGGCCGGGCTCTGCCTCTATGGCAACGATATCGACAAGGCCACGACGCCGGTGGAAGCCAATCTGAAATGGGCGATCCAGAAGGCCCGCCGCTCCGGTGGAGCGCGCGAGGGCGGCTTTCCTGGCGCCGACGTGATCCTCGGCCAGTTCGAGACCGGAGCATCGCGCATCCGGGTCGGCCTGCAGCCCGCCGGCAAGGCGCCGGTGCGCGCGGGCGCCCAGCTTTTTGCGGCGGACAGCGGCGGCGAAGCCATCGGCACCGTCACGTCGGGCGGGTTCGGCCCCAGCGCCGGTGGCCCGGTGGCCATGGGCTATGTGCCCACAGCGCTGTCCGCTACCGGCACGCCGATCTATGCCGAAGTGCGCGGCAAGCGGCTGGAATGCGCCGTTGCCGCCCTGCCCTTCGTCCCCTCCACCTACAAACGCTAAATCAGTACAGGAACAGCACCATGCTCAAATTCACCGAAGACCACGAATGGCTCAAGATCGAGGGCGATGTCGCCACCGTGGGGATCACCGAACACGCCGCCGAACAGCTCGGCGACCTGGTGTTTGTCGAACTGCCGGAAGTCGGCGCCAAGCTTGAAAAGGGTGGAGAAGCCTCGACCGTGGAATCGGTGAAGGCGGCATCGGATGTCTACAGCCCGCTCGCAGGCGAGGTCACCGAGGTCAACCAGGCGATCGTCGACGATCCGTCGCTGGTCAATTCGGACCCCGCCGGCGCAGGCTGGTTCTTCAAGCTCAAGCTTGATGATGCGGCTGCCGCCAACGAACTGATGGATGAAGCCGCCTACAAAGCAATGATCGGCTGAGACAGACCATGACCATCAAACTGACCGATTACAATCCTTACGACTTCGCCAACCGCCGCCACATCGGCCCGTCACCGGCGGAGATCGCCGAGATGCTCAAGACC
>Ga0209345_10000728_pt1 | contig 42051 bp, 38 predicted proteins | sample Cruoilmetagenom7_FD_187294 | JGI IMG/M metagenome (GOLD analysis project Ga0209345, IMG submission 187294) | Oil polluted marine microbial communities from Coal Oil Point, Santa Barbara, California, USA - Sample 7 (SPAdes) (version 2) | ecosystem: Environmental > Aquatic > Marine > Oil seeps ...
GTCAGACCTGGCATGGCGGCTTTGCCTCGGGTCGGGATGATCGCGCCCTTCAGCCCCAGCGCCTGCCAGTCGGCCCCCGGCCACAACAAGGCGGCCACGGCGTTTCCGTCGGCAAAGCTGTCGGCATATTTCGCGTCAATGGCAATCGCCAACTGATCGGCCCGCGCCTGGCCGGGTTCGGCGGCGCCCGAAATGATCAGGTCGCCGTCGCCCAACAGGTCTGCCCCAAGGGCGGCGGCAATCTCGGCAAGGGTATGGCTCATGTCCGGCCTCTTTCGCTGGGGGCGTTGCCGCCCGTTGCGAAAGGATTAGCCCCGAACGGCCCGAAGCACCACCCCGGCCTTGGCCAGAGCGTTGAATACCTTCGCATCACGCCCATAGACATCGCGGCGATAATTCGCACGGCCTTTGGCGGGCATGGTGGCTGTGCGATAGACGATATGCACCGGCACGGGGTTCACCAGATCGATGCGCGTCTCGCGCCCCGACTCCAGCGCCGCATGGAACGTACCCTTGGGGTCGTTGGACTGTTTTGCCAACAACGCATAGGCGAAATCAAACGGGTCGCCCAAACGGATGCAGCCATGGCTGAAGGCGCGCACTTCGCGGGCAAACAGGTTCTTGGACGGCGTGTCATGCAGATAAATGTTGTGCCGGTTCGGGAACATGAACTTGACCAGCCCCAGCGCATTGCGCGTGCCCGGCGCCTGGCGCATGGCATATGGGAAGGTCGAGGCGGAATAGGCGCTGAAATCAACATTCGAGCGGCTGACCACGCGGCCACGGCTGTCGATCAGCTGCAAATGCCCAGCGGCCCCGGCGTTGCGCTGCATCGCAGGCAGGTATTCTCTTGTGGTGATCGAGCGCGGCACATTCCAGCTGGGGTTCACGATCATGAATTCCATGACGTCCGAAAACTCAGGGCTGCGCCGATCCGAGGTGTTCTTGCCGACAACGGACCGCGTCTGGAACGTCACCTTGCCACCATCAATGATCTGCGCCGTAAAATCGGTCAGGTTAACCCAGATGTGGCGCTTGCCACGGTCAATGTTCATCCAGCGCTCGCGTTCCATCGCGACCAGGATCGATTGCAGGCGCTTTTCGACCGGCTTGTTGATTTCCTTCATCGTGCCGTCACCGACGACGCCATCAGGGTTCAGCCCGTGGTCGATCTGGAACAGCTGCACCGCCCGTTGCATGTCCGTGTCATAGGTCTGTGTGGCCGAGCGTTTCATATATCCCATGGCGATCAGGCGATTGCGCAGGATGACCACGGCATTGCCGGTTGCCCCTGGTTTCAGGGATTTACCAGGCACGTCCTGGCCCCATCCGCCCTTGGCCAGCAGTTTTTCAAGCCGCAGCTTTTCCTTCATCAGGCGCGCATATTCACCGGATTTTGGTGGCAGCGCTTTGAGGAACCCGGCAGGCGAGGATTTAGAAAAAGCTGTCAGCAGAGCGGTGCGTCCGCGCAAAGGAACTTCGCGTACAATACCGCTGTCGACCCGCTGCGGCGTCAGAATACCGGTCTGGACGTGACGGGCATACAGCAGAAACAGGCGGCTCATCTCGACTTCGAGCTGGCCCAGCTGGCGCTTGCTGTCGACTTGGCGCAGGTTGGTCTTGAGGATATCCATGTCATAGGCAGACGTGGGCAGACCATGATCACCAGCGGATCCAAGCACTTTCAACAGCGCGGAACGGCGTGACCGGTGCTTTCCTGACGTTCCCGTCCAGATCGGTTGATACCCATTGGCCTGATAAAAGGCGGCGATGCCCTTGTCGCGCGCGGCCGCTTCGGCGACGGCCTGGGCAAAGGCAGGCACCGCACTTTGCGCCCGGGCGGGTTGCGCCACGGTCACGAAGGCGGCCATGAGCCCCATGAAAAGAGCAAAAACAAAAGGGGCACGAAGGCGCTGCAGCGTAATCGTCATATTATCCTCGGTCACATATAGGCTTGGCAGTATCAGCTTAACTGACACACTGTCGCCAAGTTGTTAACACCTGTCCATTCACAAATCCGACATGGGTCTGGATTTCCCCACCTTGTGCGCCCGACAGACACGGATTCAGCACGGTTTTACCACGGTTAATGGATTTCAGCGAATTTTCGCCGATTCCCCTTGAAAATCAGCTTGTTGAACAACAACAGGCTTGGCGGGCGATTCGAGTTGTGCCATAACATGCTTGCACCTGGGGATGAGGTGACACAAATGGCTCTGTCTTCAACCGCTTAGCGGACAAGATGGGACCATGCAGGCAAGCGACGGGACGCGCTGAGACATGATGAACAACAGCTCGACGAGCATGACACGCCGCACTTTGTTGGGCGCCTTCGCGGCGACCACGGTGGCGGCAGCCCCCACTTTCTCCAATGCCGCAGGGTTCCTGCGGGGCGGCGGCGATATCCGCCGGGTCGCGATGTATTCCGGGCGCACCGGTGAAACTTTGAATACGATCTATTGGATCGAAGGCAAGTACATCAAAGAAGCCCTGAAAGAGATTAACCACTTCATGCGCGACTGGCGGATCGACAAATCGATCACCATCGATACGCGCACGGTGGATATCATGGCCGCAGCCCATGCGCTGATGGACGTGAACGAACCCTATACCATGCTGTCGGGCTATCGCTCGCCGCAGACCAACGCGATGCTGCGTTCGCGCTCGCGCGGGGTTGCCAAGAATTCGCTGCACATGAAGGGTCAGGCCGCTGACCTGCGCCTGAAGAACCGATCGGTCGGCCAGATGTTCCGCGCCGCCAAGGCCTGCAACGCGGGTGGTGTTGGCAAATACTCCGGGTCGAACTTCGTACATATGGATTGCGGCGTGGTGCGCAGCTGGGGCAGCTGATCCCCTGCCCTTTCCCAGTTTTCAGAGCGTCCTTCGGGGCGCTCTTTTTCGCTCCACCAAGACAACCGTGGAAAGCGATGTATTGGCGGGCACGCTTCATTTTGGGCAAGAAGGATGGATTTTCCTGAAAGGGGGAACCAATGCGGCCTGGCCACGCGCAATGGGATGATCTTTCCGGTCGCACAACTTGCACAGGCCCCGCTGAGTTATCCGCCAACTGGCAGCCATTTCAATGCCTTGGGCGCCTATCGCGCAGCCCTTTCATTGCTTGACCACTGGCAACTAGAGCATCCGCCCCCCTGAATTCAAAGAGGTGGCGTATGTCTCTAACCTGTCCTGGGTCTGGATGGCACAGCCGCCAACTTCGGTCACGACGCAACTTGTGCCCCCCACACACGACATATTCGTCTGGAATGGTGTACTCAATCGTGGGCACATCATGCGCCCTACCAGTCGGGCCCCAGGCACCAAACGGCTTTTGATTTTTGCTGATTCATTCGCAGGCCAAATTGCCTCGTTGCTCAGCCTGGTGTTTCCCGGCATTCTGGTGCTGCATACCCTGTCGCTTTATGCCGATCAGGTGGACCGGTTCAAACCAACCCATGTGCTGTTTGAAGCCGCTGAGCGGTTTCTGCGTCACCTGCCGACGGAAGGCGAAGCACATCCGACGTCTTGGTGGAAAAACTCCAGACCGGAGATGAGAGGACCACATCGGCCGTCTCCGAATGGTTGGCCGAGGCCCAGCCCCCGCTGGACCCCGCCCTATTGGTTGACGTCGACCGCCTGCGCGCCGCGCTTTAGGCGTTGCGCGGTTTCAGACGTTCAGGCTCATTGGCCTCCAGATACGCCTCTTGTTCGGGGGTCAGGTCGACCTCCTCATAGCCCGTGACCATGGGTTTCACATGGTGACGGAAGCCACGCCCGATGGTCAAAAGATAGACATGAGCGACGACGAAAGCCGCAACCACATAGGCCGCCAACAGGTGAACATTGGCCATGACGACCAACAGCGTGGCCGCAATGGCGCTGTCTTCCCACAGGTTATAGGTCAGGTAAAACAGGCCCGAGCCCCAGACCGCCGGGAAGATCATCAATTTCACCACGAAATAGGTCGCGGCCTGCAAGGGATTGTGCTTGTGCCAATAGACCTTGTGATAGGGATGCTTTTCGCCCTTGAACACCCCCAGCGCATAGAAACGTGCGACCTGGATCATGCCCTCCTTCCGGGGAATGAACTGTTTCCAGGTGCCAGTGGTGAACAGCCAGACGGTGACGAAAATCCACAGCACCAGCAGCAGGATGGCCGCGATGGTATGAAAGATCACCGCCGGGCCGAACGGCAGCAGCGAATGCACCCCGTTCATGCCAAGCCCGGTGAACAGCAGCACGAAGATCAGCGCCATCTGGGTCCAGTGCCAGACCCGTTCAAATCGCGGATAGACTTTGACGATACGTTTGGACATGGCTCAGCCCTCCTTCAATTTGCGGCCAACAAGGCGCAGAAGCCCGTGGCCCAGAACACCAACCAGCGCCAGAATCACAATCAGTTTTCCCAGCAGTCCGGCCATGCCGTTGGGGTTAGACCCAGGCAGGTAGATGCCCGCCAGATCGGCCAGACGCCCGTCTTCGGCGTGGCATTCGGCACAGTCCATGGCCTGTTCGGCAGGTGCCACCATGTGGGTGATCGGCCAGTACATATAGGTGTCAACAAAGCCATATTCACCGGAATATTCGGCCCCTGCGGCTTTCATCCCGGCCTCGATCGCCTTGCCCCAATCGAAATTGGTCCAAAAGGCGGTGTCGGTGGTTGGGCCCCAGACATGGCTATAGGTCAGGCGGTTCAGCTGGGTGTCATAGCCCTGACGCCCCTCCATCCGCTTGAACGGCCAGATCTTGGAAACCCCATCGCCGGGCGCACCATTCAGGCGGTTCACTTCGACCACTTGCGTGGGATCAATCGTTTCATCGCCCAGCGTGTATTCGATGTGACCGTTGAACCAGGCGTAATGTGGCACAACGTCTTCGCCATAGTCGAAATTGCCCTTTGTCGACAGGTATGTATGCAGCGCCTTGCCATCGGACTGAATAAAGCCATCCTCGCCAAACGGCTTGCCTTCCGCGTTCATCTGACCGGCCGTGGACCAATCCCAGAAGGTCTTGGTTGCCACGCCACCACGGGCGAATTCCGGGATGTGGCAGGTCTGACAGGCCACTTTGTCGGTGTGATTGTTCAGCTTCATGTTGCGCACGAACAGCGGCCCCTGGGTCACCTCCAGCGGGTGCGGCGTTTCGCTGTGACAGCTTTCACAGGACGCGGTCTGACGGTCGGCACCGGGGGCCATGGCGGCCTCGGGCTCTGTCATTGTCACGTCATAGCGCGACCCGGCCCATTCGTGTTGATCCTGCACGTGGCAGGTGGAACAGGTGAAGTTCAGACCATCGGCGGCCATGTGCACATCGACATCTTCGGTCGGCTCATACAGCACGGACGACAGATCGCCGTGCTTCACGTTATCGCCGCCGCCGCCATAAAAGTGGCAGTTGCCGCAGTTGTCACGCCCCGGCATGCCGACACTTTGCGCCGCCTCGGCCAGGTCCACCGGCCAGGCCAGCGCGCCGGTAATGGTTTTGGCGCCCGGCTTTACCGGATCCAGCGGCGGATGCCCTGCCCCGGTCGAAGTCTTGGTGTATTGCCCGGTGCGGTCATGACAGACCAAACAGTCGGGCTGCACGCCCGCCTCGGCCGGCGTGACCGACATGTCGTCCCAGCCATAACCCGCGTGACAGGAGGTACAGCGCGCCTCGTTCCCCGCGACATTGCCGCAGAAGGAGTTGATCACGTTGGATTTCCCCAACTGTTGCCCCGAGGAGCTTTCGTAATCCCAGGTAAAGTGCACCGCATGCATGATCTGATTGTCTGCCTCGGTGTGGCAGGTCATGCAGGCCTCGGTCACTTGTGGGCCCGAGGTGAATTTCTGTTGCAGGACCTTGAATTCCGAGTGGTCCGCAGTGGTCGTGTTGGGAACGGTGGGATGGGGCGGGGGCGCGTGTGGCGTCCCGGCCGTGGTGTCGGCCCAAGCCGCCGTGGCACTGGCCACGAAGACTGCAAGCAGAACGCTGGCAAAACGTTTCATGTTGGCTATTTCCTCCTTACTCCGCACCTCACCTACAGAGCAATATTCGCTAATTATAATGTGACGATGAATGCAACGGAATACAAAGGCACATAATGACGCATCCACGATGTTTCTTTGGCCACACAGCCGTCTTGCGTGGGCGTGGCGCACAGGCTACCACGCCCCCATGAAACCGTTCTTGATCCTGCAATTGCGCCCCGAAACCGAAGCCTCGGACGATGAATTCCATGCCATTCTGAGCAAGGGCGGATTGGCCGACACCGAGGTTCACCGCATCCGGTTGGACCGCGAAGACCTGCCCGCCGACCTGTCGCTGGACAGCTACAGCGGTGTGATCGTCGGGGGCGGCCCGGGCTGTGTGTCAGATGCGCCCGAAGGCAAGGACCCGGTCGAGGCCCGCATTGAAGCCGTGATCCTGGCCCTCATGCCCGACATAACCGCGCGCGATTTCCCCTATATGGGCTGCTGTTACGGCATCGGCATTCTGGGCCACCACCTGTCGCCCGGAAGTGTCACCAAGGACAAATATGGCGAACCCGTCGGCGCGGTAAACTGCTGGCTGACCCCTGAAGGCAAGTCCGACCCCCTGATGGACGGCATCGCCAGCCACTTTCGCGCCTTTGTCGGTCACAAGGAAGCCGTGCAAACCCTGCCCCCCGGGACCGTGCACCTGGTCGAAGGCGAAACCTGCCCGTTCCAGATGCTGCGCCTGGGCCAGAACGTCTATGCCACACAATTCCACCCCGAAGCGGATGGCGACGGCTTTGAAACCCGCATCAGGATCTACCGGAACAAGGGCTATTTCCCGCCCGAGGACGCCGAGACCCTGATCGCCATGTGCCAGGCCGAAGACATCCACATGCCCGAACGCATCCTGCGCAATTTCGTCGCGCGGTATCGCACGGCCTAGCCGATGCTGAGGCCCGCATAGGGACTTGGAATCGCTGGAAAAGCACATGTGGCACGACACCGATCCGTGGAAATGGACCCCGACCTTGGAACGCGCCTGAGCTTGCCAAACAATGGACCTGTCGCGGGATTGTACCGCTTCTTTAACCGCATATTATGCGCAAAAGGCGAACGAGTATGGGACCGAAACAATCACCTGAGTTTAGACAAGAAGCAATGCGTGTCGTCCTGACCAGCAGGCTGCCGTGCAGCGGAATACATCAATGGTTTTCATAACCCGTGCCGTAGACATTCGGCATTAGGCAGGAAACGCCCCTTGGCTTTCGAAAAGATCGCCGCCTGGAAGAAGCGCCAACGTATGACATGGGTCGCCTTGCTGTTTCCTTAGAGCGCACAGCGTTTTTCCTTGAACTGTAGGTTCTGTCGGGCAGATTGCCCCCGCGCGGCACCAATAAACCCGACGAGGTTCAAACTCCCTGCCAATGCAGATCGCGCCATTCCTCAAAGGCAGCGCAATACTGACCCCGTGCCGTGCGACCGCATTCATGGCCATCCGCTGACCGGCAGGCTTTTGCGAAGCAAACGCCGAGAGGGACTCGCCTATAAGATGGCCTCAGCGCTTTTTCCAAGCGCCTCCTTCAGCAGGTCATTCTGCATGCCCATCTCAGCAATTAAGGACGCATCCATCCGCTAAACTTGGCCCGCCATTTGTAAAAGCTTGCGCTGCTCATGCCATGCTCGCGGCACAGCTCAGAAACGGGAACACCGCCCTCTGCCTGCTTCAGGATGCCCAAAATCTGCGCGTCGCTATATCGTGCTGTCTTCATTGTAAATCCCCTCAGATATCTTGCCGAGAAAACTCTACTTTTGAACACCACTAATTTTAGGGGGGATTACCCCAGCAGATGATCTTGCGGGACGTGCTCTTCCAGGGAGAACTCATAAAACAGCGCCGCCTGCGCTTCCTGCTTAGGTCCCATCATCGCAAAATCCCCCGCTGCCGTAGGCAAATTGAATCAGCCGCGGTCCTTCAAATCAACAAGAGTTTTTCAACAAAATTCGCGCAAACTGTAAAATCACTTTTCGTGCTACGTGCGCTTGCAGCGCGACAATCGCAGTGCACCCAAAAACTGAATTTGGGGGGACGCCTTAGGCGTCAAGATAGGATGAAATCGCGGCTTCCAACCCGTCGGTCCAGATCAAACCAAGCCAGTGGGCAAAGCTGTCAGTAAACTGGAGTTCATCCGCAAGATCCCCGTAGATCTGGCGCATTTCAAGCCACTGACGCGGGTTGTGCCGAGCTTCTTTGGCCTTGGCTTTCAAATCAAGCCAAAACGGATCATTGGGCTTGATCTTGCTACCGTCTTCGCGCGTGCCTTCGCACATCCGTGCCCAAGCGGCTTCGACAAGGGCCAGCCCTTGTGTGGGGGTACCATTGGCTAATCCTTCACGGATGGACGGAAGAATAAAACCCGGGTGGCGGGATGAGCCATCGAAAGCAACACGGCGCGTGGTATCAACGATCTTCGGGTTCGAGAACCTGCGCTTGATCAGCGACACATAATCTGTCGGCGTCATCCCGGACACCGGTTTTACCAGCGGCGCAATCTCTTCTGTTGCGACTTTCGTGAACAGGCAACCAATCAGATTATGGTCCATGCACTCTGAAATGGTGGTGATCGACAAAACTTCGGCTGGCACAGAAATTACCTGATGTCCGCCGTTCAGGATGCGGATTTTCATCGCTTCAAAACCGTGCACATCGTCCGAGAATGTTGCACCTATCTTGTCCCAATCGGGACGACCGGCGCAGAAGTTATCTTCGATGACCCATTGGCGAAAGTTTTCATGGGTCACTGGGGCCTGATCTTCGATACCCAATTGCCGCACTAGAGACAGTTCATTGGGGCCAGTTGCCGGCACGATGCTATCAACCATGGAATTTGGAAAAGTGCAGTTGGATTCGATCCAATCGGCCAAATCTGGGTTGGACATGCGGGCCAAAGACACGACGGTTTGGCGCAGCACGTTCCCATTGCCCAGCAAGTTGTCGCAGCTTTGGCAAGTGAAGGGGCCAGTCCCGTTCGCGCGTCGCCGACGCAGCGCCTCGACGATTGCGCCAAAGGCTGTTCTCGGCGTATTCGGGTTCTGACTGTCGAGAACAATATCAGGATGGGTTTGGTCAAAGCCCTTTGTGGCAGGGTCGATAAAATATCCACCTTCCGTAACGGTCATCGCCACAATTCGGATGTCCGCCTGAACCATACGTTCGATCAGGGCGCTATTGCCCTCTTCTATCGGTAGGTAATCAATCATTGAGCCGATCACCTCGGCAGTGGTCGACGATGGGTCCAGCTCTATCAGAGTTGTCAGGCAATCCTGCACCAGCAGCTTTTCACGCAGCTTCGCGTCATATGGCCGAACTCCGGCTCCGATAATTGCCCAATCCATTGCCTCCCCCTGTTGCATCAAGCGATGCAGATACCAAGCTTGGTGGGCGCGATGGAAATTCCCAAGACCAATATGAACGATTCCAGCGGTCAACTGCGCGCGATCGTATTGCGGGCGCAAAACGCCCTCCGGGAGCCTTTCAAGTGTCGCATTGCTCAGTTTCATGAGATCGGCTCCCCTCGGTAAATCTTCCATCAGCTCAACCAGTTTCCGCCATCGACATTGTATGTCTGGGCCACGATGTAGTCGGCATCTTTGGAGGCCAGAAAGACTGCCATCCCTGTCAGGTCGTTAGCCTGCGCCATTCGGCCATAGGGGACGGCCTCGCCGACTTCCTTCTTCTTTTGTCCCTGTGCCTTGCCTTCGTACTTGGCAAAAAGGGCATCAACGCCGTCCCAATGTTCACCATCCACCACTCCGGGCGCGATGGCGTTCACGTTGATCCCGTGCTGGATGAGGTTCAGTCCCGCTGATTGGGTAAGACTGATCACCGCAGCTTTGCTCGCGCAGTAGACGGTGACGAGGGGTTCTCCGCGCCGCCCAGCCTGACTGGCCATGTTGATGATATTGCCTTTGATGTCGTGTGCGATCATGTGGCGCACGACTGCCTGTAAGGTAAACAATGCCCCCGCGATATTGACGTCAAAGGTTTGCGCAAAATCATCTCGGGTGATGTCTACAATCGGGGCCGCAGTGAACACGGCAGCGTTGTTGATCAGAATATCTATCTGGCCCAACTGTTTGACGGTAAGCGCAACTGCGGCGTCGATGCTGGCTTGGTTTGTGACATCCAGTTCAATGGCAATGGCCGCATCGCCGATCTCGGCAGCCGCACGCCGCGCGCGATCAATGTCGATGTCAGCAATGGCAACCCGCGCGCCTTCGGCGACATAGGCCTTGGCGAAAGCCAGCCCGATCCCTCGGGCGGCCCCTGTTATCAATGCGGATTTGCCGTCCAGCCGTTTCATTCGATCCGCAGCCCCTGTGCGTCGAATTTGTGGATTTGGTCAGCCTGCGGCGTCAGGAAAATCTTATCACCATGATTCACCGCGATATCGCCGGTGATGCGCACCGTGACCATGTCCGCAAGACCCGTGTTATGGACGTGGATGAACGTGTCCGATCCCAAGTGCTCTGCGACACCGACGTTCCCCTCCCACATGCCGTCCGTCGTGCTGACGTCAGTATGTTCCGGACGGATACCGATTGTATGAGCACCGTGCTTTTCCGCCTCTGGTCCGGTAAAGAGGTTCATTTTCGGTGACCCGATAAAGCCCGCAACAAAGACGTTCTGTGGCTTGTGATATAGGTCAAGCGGCGAACCAACCTGCTCAATCACACCAGCTTGAAGAACCACGATCTTGTCGGCCATCGTCATCGCTTCGACCTGATCGTGCGTTACGTAGATCATTGTCGTCTTCATGCGCTCGTGCATTTCACTGATTTCGAGGCGCATACCGACGCGCAATGCTGCGTCAAGGTTCGACAAAGGCTCGTCAAACAGGAAGGCCGACGGGTCGCGGACAATGGCACGCCCAATGGCAACCCTTTGGCGCTGCCCCCCCGAAAGCTGGCCGGGCTTGCGGTCCAGATAGTCATTCAGGTTCAACGATTGCGCCGCCGCTTCGACCCGTTTGTCGATGTCGGTTTGAGTCATCTTCTCCATCCGAAGCGGAAAGTCGATGTTCTTGCGCACGGTCATATGCGGGTAAAGCGCATAGGACTGGAAAACCATCGCCAACCCGCGTTTGGAAGGGGGCACCTCTGTCACGTCTTCGTCGTCAATCGCGATTGCGCCGGACGTCAATTCTTCGAGCCCTGCAATCATCCGCAAAAGGGTGGACTTGCCGCAACCTGACGGGCCCACGAACACTGCGAACTCACCCTCTTCGATGGTCAGGTTGAGTGGTGGAATAACCTCTACATCGCCAAAGCACTTTGACACTTGATCGAGTACAATACGTCCCATGATCTTTCCTTATTTCACGGCGCCGAAGGTCAAGCCTTGGACAAGTTGTTTCTGGCAGAACCAGCCAAGGACAACGATGGGTCCGACGGCTGCGGTAGAGACGGCAGAGAGGCGTCCGAAGAACAAACCTTCCGGAGCACGGTTGCCTTCGATGAGTTTGGAAAGCGTCGCCGCGTCGATGGTCGTTAGGCGCACAGTCCAATAGGCTTCGTTCCAGCAAAAAATGAAGATTAGAAGCGCGGTGGATGCGATGCCACCCCACGCAAGCGGGATCAGGATTTCCTTGATCTCGCCCCACGTGTTGACGCCATCCATCTTGCCCGCTTCAATGATATCCTTGGGGATTTCTTTGAAGTAGGTGAACAGCATCCAGATCGCGATGGGCAGATTGATCAGGCTCAGCACAGTGATGATCAGGATATGTGTGTCATAAAGCCCGATACCCTTTGCAAGGAAGATCATCGGATAAAGCACCGCCGCTGCCGGAAGCATCTTGGTCGACAACATCCACATCAAAACGTCTTTGGTGCGTTTCGTTGGGTTGAACGCCATCGCGTAGGCCGCCGGGATACTTACGAACAGTGTAAACACGGTTGCGCTTACGGCGGTGATGACGGAATTGCGGGCAAAGCGCCAATAGTCGTAGTTCTGGGTCATGTTGAGATAGTTCTCAAGCGTCGGGGTGAAGAAGATCAGATGCTCTGGCTTCACCGCGTCGGCGTCTGTTTTAAAACTCGTCAAGACCATCCAGAAAATCGGAAAGAAGAAGAGCAGACCAACACCCCAGGCCAGAATGGGCCGTCCGTAGGTGCTGAATTTCGAGGATTGTGCAACGATTGCCATGATTTTTTCCTCTTATTCCATCAATGTCTTACCAACCGCGCGCAGCAAGAAGATCGCGACGATGTTGGCTAGAATGACTGCGAAAATGCCGGTGGCACTGGCAGCGCCGATGTTGTTGTTAGCGAATTCACCGATCAGATAGGGTAGGTTCTTGTTGCCATTACCGCGGCTGACGATTTCGATTTCGGCATAAAGCGACAGGTGGAAAATTGCCTGGATCATCACCACGATGGCAATCGGCCGGCCCAAATGCGGCAAGGTGAGGAAGCGAAACTGTGACCACGTGCCAGCACCGTCCAGAATAGCGGCTTCTTTTTGCTGCTGGTCCTCAGACTGAAGCGAGGTCATGAAGATCAGGACCGCGAAGGGTGTCCACTGCCACGTCACCATCATGATCACTGCGATGGCTGATGTCTGCGTTGCGCGGAACGAGATCGGTTCGAATTCCGGCCAGAGTGAGAAGAAGCCACCCATGACGGGTATTTGTCTCAGCCCATCCAAAGTATCATTTATTCCGGCCACCGCGATCCCTTGCAGGCCAAGGACAGGATCTAGGATCATGTTGATCCACAGCACCGCATTCACCGCGGGCATGACGAAGAAGGGGGAGATCAAGAGAACCCGGACAATGCCTTGTCCCGGAAAGGCCTTGTTGATCAGGACTGCGATCAAGACGCCCAATATAACCGTCAGGAACAAAATGCTGCACACGATAAACAGGCTGTTCTGAATGGCGAGCAGGAAGTCTTTGGAGTTCAGAACAAATTCGTAGTTACCGAAACCGCGCCAATTGCTCGGGCTTGGTGAAGTCCATTCGGGGTGGCGGAGGTTGTTCAACACGTATCGAATGAACGAGAAATACAATGTCATCGCAAGTGGAACCAGCATCCAAACCAAAAGCAGCAGAACCGCTGGTGCTTGAAGAAGCCGAGGAAGCTTTCTGTCCGACATAATTCTATCCTCCCAGCAAAACGGCTTATGCGCTCTGCTCGTGATGGTGAAGTTGCGAATACGAGGTGTTGAGTGTCGCTGGGATGGAAAAACTATTCAAGCGACAGAAAATCTGGGGAGTGGGAAGACCCAGCAGAACCGGGTCTTCCCGAAGGTTAACTTAGTAGCCAGCTTCTGTCATGATGGCTTCGGCAGCGGACTGAGCAGCGGCCAGAGCGTCTTCTACTGACTTGGCACCTGACAGTGCAGCAGCCATTTCCTGTGCAACAGCGGAACCAACCTCCGGGAACTCAGGGATCGCAGCGAACTGAACACCAACGTATGGCTTCAGATCAGTTGCGCCTGGAGCCGCAGAGTCGATGGCAGCCATTTCAGCGTCTGCGAATGCAGCAGCGGCCTGGAACTCAGGGATTGCGTATGTGGACGCACGCTGACCAGTTGGAACAGAACCCCAACCGAAGTCTGGGTGATTGCCTACAGCCTGAACGTAGTCTTTGGATGTTGCCCACTCGATGAAGTCGGAAGCGGCTTCAGCGTTCGGGGAACCGGCAGGAATTGCCATGGCCCAAGCCCACAGCCAGTTCGCACCAACTGGGTTACCAGCGTTTGGCGACTGTGCGTATGCTACACCGTCTACTTCAAGGAAAGACGCAGCGATTGTGGCGTCGATCCACAGTCCACACTTGCCTTCGTTATAAAGCGCCAGAATTTCGTTGAAGGAGTTTCCTTCGGAACCTGGAGGGCCGTATGAACCCAGAAGCTCGACGTAGAAATTGATTGCAGCGTTCCATTCAGGAGTGTCGAGTGCTGGACGCATATCAGCGTCGAACCATGCGCCACCAAAGGAGTTCACAACAGTTGTGATGAACGCCATGTTGTCGCCCCAACCAGGCTTACCGCGCAGACATGCACCGTAAACGCCGTTGTCTGGGTCGTGCATCGCAGCTGCAGCTGCCATAACGTTGTCCCAGCTGTCGTTGTCAGCGATTGTGACGCCAGCAGCATCTGTCAGGTCCTTGCGGTACATAACCATTGAGGACTCACCGTAGAATGGTGCGGCATAGAGTGTGCCTTCGTGGGACAGGCCTTCACGCATTGCTGGCAGAATGTCGTCAACGTCATAGTCTGCGCCGAACTCAAGTGGTTCGATCCAGCCAGCCGCGCCCCAGATGGGTGCTTCCTGCATGCCGATGTTGATGATGTCGTACTGGCCGCCACCGGTTGCTGTGTCAGATGTGACCTGCTCGCGCAGAACGCCTTCTTCCAGTGAGACCCAGTTGAGCTCAACACCGGTTTCGGCGGTGTAGGCTTCTGCAACGGTCTGCATGTTGATCATGTGACCGTTATTTACGATCGCGATTGTCAGGCTCTCTGCTGATGCAGACGTGCCAGCGATGAGTGCGATTGTGCTTGCTGCACAAAGTGCTTTTTTGAATGACATCTGGGTTCCTCCCTGAACTTGATGTAGCACCTCGACGGCAGCAACGCTCATTGCTTCGCGTCAATCTCAATATTTACGCGCGCAAACATTATAAATTTATCGTTTGGATATAAAGAGTTACGCCGAACCCCGCATCACTAACTTGCCCTCGAACAGGATTTCCTTACGCGTTTCAATGCGCTCCCCAGAGTTGATCATGGACAGAATCGCTTTAACGCTACTTGCGGAAATGGCATCGTAATCTTGGGACACGGTCGTCAGGCTCGGACAAGTGAAACGTGAGAATGGGTGGTCATCATGGCCCGCAATCCGAAGTGAGGCGCCGGCCCCCCGCCCAACTTTGATACCGTTCTCAAATGCCGCCGAAAGGAGGCCAATCGCGATCCTGTCATTTGAGCACAGCACCGTATTTGTTGAAAGCTGCCCGCTGTTCAGGATCCGCTCTCCTTCGCGAAACCCGATTTCCTCGAAGTTCCAGCCCTGGCCATCAACCTGAATCAACTGCGGTTCATGCCCCAGTCGTTCCATTGCGGCAATATAGGCCGAGCGCCGTCTATATGCGTTTGGGTTAATCGGCGTCTTTAGCTCGAAGAAGACAGGCGGCTCACCGGAACGACATAGATAGTCAACGATCAAGGCGATACTCTGACGGTTATCAGACCCAAAGAATGCCTCGCCTATTTCACCTAGGTTGGCATCAAAAAGGACTGTTGGAACTTCGCGCGTAAACTCCGCAATCTGTTTGTTCAGCGATGCCCGGCCAAGCGGCGCTAATAAAACACCTGCTGGTTTGATGGCTCGCAGACTATCAAGGTTGGAAATCTCTTGATCCGGTCCGCCATGAGAACTGAGTAAGAGCGGGTTGAACCCTGCTTCAACGATAAGCCCTTCTATCGTACGCGCGATCCCAGCGAAGAAAGGGTCCGTTAAGTTCGGAACCACCAAACCGACGTTCTTTGTCTGACGCCGGTTCTGGTTGACGGCATAAATGTTCGGCCGATAGTCGTGCTTTCTTAGCGCAGCCTCGATTTTTTCCCGGGTGGATAGCCGAACACTTTCGGGATCATTGAAGTACTTGGATAGGGTCGGGCGAGAAATGCCACTAACTGCGGCAAAGTCTTCCATGTTCCTAATTTTTGGATCGCTCATTGGTGGGACCTTCCGATGCACTGCGACTATCATTTGCCCCAAAACATGCTAAGATGCGCAGGCTCTGTAAAGCGCTAACTTTGCGCGCGTAAATTAAGTTCTTTCCCGAGAAGTTTATCTAAGAGCGTTCAGCCGGAAATTCTTTGAAGCCCGTACGATTACTGATAAATGTCCACAGCATGCCGAAACCGAGCACTGATTGGGCAAGATGCCATTGCCGCATCGTCTACATCTCAATTTCAGAGAAATGCAGCAGCGCAAGGCTGCGTCAGCAATGGCCGCACGTGCATATGGCGGCTTCGTCCGCAGTGCGGTCATCCAGCATGCCGAAATGCTGCGTGATCGATCAACGTCCGCTTCGGGGAAGCTGCAACGCGGCGTAGGCGGTGATGGTCAATGGCGGCTTTGGGCGGCGATCTCAACCGGTCGATGCAACACACTCTGCGACCTTCTCTGCTGGCGTTTGATATTGCAAGGTCTTGCGAGGGCGTTTGTTGAGTTGCCTTGCGATTGCGCTGAGTTTTGCTTGAGAATGGACCGATAAGTCGGTTCCACGCGGCAAATACTGCCTCAAAAGCCGGTTGGTGTTTTCGTTTGATCCACGCTGCCAAGGTGACTGCGGGTCGCAGAAGTAGACATCAACGTCGGTCGCCAGCGTAAAGCGTGGATGATCCGCCAGTTCTTTGCCACGATCCCATGTCAGAGATTTGTAGAGTTCACGTGGCAGCTTTTGCGCCGACTTGATCAACGCAGTGACAACGCTCTCCGTGTCCTTGTTTGCGACTTTCACCAGCATCACGTACCGAGAATGCCGTTCAACAAGGGTCGCGATATAACTGTTCTTCGATCCGCCAATCAGGTCACCCTCCCAGTGCCCCGGAACGGCACGATCTTCGACCGATGCAGGTCGTTCGCTGATGGACACAGCATCCTTAATCTGACCATTTCCTTTGCGCTTCTGGCTCGCGTGCTTGGAACGCCTGACTGTGCGTTTGGCGCGCAAGTGCGCCAGCAGCTCTTTTTTGAGGACGCCTCGCGCCTGTATATAAAGGCTTCTGTAGATCGTTTCGTGTGACACCTGTTTGTGCGCCTCTCCTGGGAACGCGCGTTTGAGCCAACCCGCAACCTGCTCGGGAGACCACTTGCGCTGCAGCTTTGCTGACACTGCGCAGGCCAACTTCGGGTGGCAAGCCAGCTTGCACATCTTGGGACGCAAAGCCCGTTCCCACGCCGCTTGATCAGACGCCGTCGCACGATACCTCGCCCGACCACCATTGCGCCGAACCTCTCGGCTGATCGTCGAGGGCGCACGTCGCAGCTGACGCGCAATTGCACGCAGGGATTGCTTGTTGCTCAGCCCGCGGGATATTTCTTCGCGCTCAGAGAGGCTCAATGCAGACCTGCCGCGTCTGCGATCCGCCGGCCGTATCCCGCCCGTTGGTGAGATGACCGAAAATACTGACGACGATTGACGATCAAAGACCCGTCCAATCGAACTCATCGACTCTCCACGTTGCCATCGATCCCAGATCTCGGCACGTTGCTCAGCTGAATAGTAAATCCTGCGACGATACTTCATTCAAAACACTCCATCTCTTCCTAAAGATTAAAGTGTTGCGTCGACCAGTTGAGGCCACCGCCGATTGTTTCAACTATTTCCCACGGATACCGATTTTAAGTTCAAACCATTAGACAACTAGCTTGATCACCGAAACCACGGAAATGCCGAAATTTCTTGTCGGAAAGGCATGATAGTACTCAAAAAAGAAAATTATGTCTGCATGCGACATCAATATCAAAATTTTGGTGGTCCCGACTGGATTCGAACCAGTGACCCCTCGCTTCGGAGGCGAGTACTCTATCCAGCTGAGCTACGGGACCATTTAGATTCTGTCATATAACTGTGCGCCAATCTGTGCGCAGGTTTCATTTTAGCGTCTTTTCGTGACCCTAAGCTATTGAGATAGAAGATAAATTCACGAATGTAAATTCATTGCCTCCTGTTTTCGGAGGGCAGCGCTCTATCCAGCTGAGCTACGGGTGCCTGAGGGCGGGATATAGGACATGCTCCCTGCCCCCGCAACACCTAACCACGTCAAAGACCTGAATAATTGTGGCGCCGGGCGAACTCTTTCAGTCGGCCTTGGTGGTGTACCAGGCACCCTGTTCAGAGCCATGTGAATGTGGTCCGGCAAAACTGGACAGAGGCGGTCGCGGAGTTTCGGACCAGTTGCTAAAATGGATCGACTGATGAGAAAGACGATCCAGAATGAAGAAACGAAAGAACCATTCGCCTGAATTCAAGGCCCGCGTTGCGCTTGAAGCGATCCGCGAGGAGATGACGTTGGCGGAACTGTCCAAGAAGTATGGCGTTCACGCCACCCAGATCGGCGCATGGAAGCGCGCGGCGATAGAGAACATGGCGACGGCCTTTACGCGCCGAGGCGCGGCACCCGAACAGGTCAGCGCCGCTGACGTCGACAAGCCGCATTCTGTCAACCGGCAAGTGATTGCGGGCAATCACTGAGAGGGGAAGATTGGCCAGCTAGAGAACGCTCTTGGGCCGCATCGCACCAGAGCCGGTCAACAGCCCGTTCCGCATAACCCTCGAAAACAAAGGAAAAAAACGGCCGCAGCCGGATCGGGAGAAACTTTCCTAAAAGGCAGGTGGCGGAGGGAATGACACATGCAACGAACTCTCTCTCGTGTCAGCGTCGGACCCCGAGGGACCCACGCGAAACCCTTCGCAAATCTGACGCTCATTGGAAAATCAGCCGATCAGCCCAAGCCGAAGTCATCCCGGAACAGGTCGATCTGATGCATGCGCTCATGCAGGATGGTCACGATCCCGATGTCGCCATTCGAGAGATGCCGCCAGTAGACGAAATGGCGCTCGTAGCGAAAGAAAAACCCTTCGCCACCAAACTCGGCCGGGATGGGCTTTGATGCAACGCCGTGGTCAGCGATCTTGTCAAAGGCGGCGAACAGGCCGGTGATGTATTTCTCGGCCTGATCATCTCCCCACCTGTCTCGAGTGTAGCGGTAGATTTCATCGAGGCGGTGGGACGCCCCTTCCTGGATTCTAATGGCGAGCATCGGATCAGGCCCTGTTCCGCGCAATCACCTCGGCTGCGGTCAGCGGTTGATACGACTCCTCGGGGGCTGCGAAGGCATGGGTCAGCTCGCCCTTCAGCCGGTTGAAGGCTTCCTGCTCCGCCCTCTCTTTGTCACGCCGGATCAGATCGCGGATGTACTCGCTGACGTTCTCATAGGACCCGTCATCGCCTATGTTGGCCGACACGAAGTCACTCAAGGCCCCACCAAGGCGGACGGTCATCGTGGTCGTTCGGGACATGGCGCTTCACCTCTCATCTCGCGTGTATTCAATATAACCAAAAACGCACACAAAACAAGCCGTCGATCACCCGCTTGCCCAGCCTTGGAAACACAGTCATTCGTCCGCCTCCTCGACAATGTGGCGGCCCGCAAGTGCAAGAACAACATAAAGCACAGCATCCGAATGCCGCGCGAGGGCGATCAGATGGTCGCCGCTCGGCCCCCGCTCGCCCGAGAACCAGTATTTCACAGTGCGTTCGCTGGCACCCGTCCAGCGCATGGCCATTTTGATTGCCCTGTGTGTGTCGTCCAACTCTTCGTGCAGAGCCATCGCTATGGCGGTTCGATAATCGGTTGGTTCTTCGACCAGGTGCACAAATGTGCCCATTTTCGGCACAACTGTGCCCATCTTCACGCGCATTTTCACGTCCTTCTTCGTTAAACAATTGAAGAACCATGAAAACGGCGGGAGTCGATTTTGTCCGCTCTGGGTCATTGGACCGCGCTTGACGGGCAATACTGATTTTAGGAGCGCAGTAATGAATTGGAATTTGAAAAATGACTGCCGGGCAAACGGAAAGACCTTGCCCGTTTCAGGAAACGACTTTCCAGACGCGTTTGTGCCAGATGGAAAAATAGAAACCAAAAAGGCTGAAAAGGGAAACCCGATTTGAATAACGGTCGAGACAACAGCGAGGACAAAGGCGACGAGGCCGGACAGGATATCCCTGCGGTCGTCTATGTGCGGATGTCAACCGATCACCAGAAGTACTCGACCGAGAACCAGCTCGACACCATTCGGAATTACGCCACCGCCCGGGGACTGCAGATCCTGCGCATCTTCGAGGCCTCCGGTCGGTCCGGGTTGCGGTTGGACGGCCGCGAGGCGCTGCAGAACCTGATGGCCGAGGTCAGAACCGGCCAGGCGGATTTCAAGGCCATTCTGGTCTATGACGTCAGCCGCTGGGGCCGGTTTCAGGATGCTGATGAAGGGGCCTACCACGAGCATGTCTGCTCTCGTGCCGGGATCCGGGTCCACTATTGCGGCGAGCAGTTCGAAAACGACGGCAGCAACGGCTCCAACCTGCTGAAAACCGTCAAGCGAGTGATGGCGGGCGAATACAGCCGCGAGCTTTCCGTAAAGGTCTTTGCCGGGCAGTGCCGTCTGGTTGAGCTTGGCTACCGCCAAGGCGGTGCGGCCGGATATGGCCTGCGCCGGGTGCTGATCGACGAACACGGCAACCCGAAGGGTGCTTTGTCCCGCGGCGAGCAGAAGAGCCTTCAGACCGACCGAGTCGTTCTTGTTCCGGGTCCTGAGCAGGAACAGGACGTCGTACGCCGCATGTATCGGATGTTCGTGGAGGATGGCTGTTCGGAGCGTGAGATTGCGGAAACCCTGAATGCTGAGGGGCATCTGACGGATCTTGAGCGGTCATGGTCCCGGGCGTCCGTTCACCAGGTCCTGACCAACGAAAAATACATCGGCAACAACGTCTACAACAAGGTGTCCTTTAAGCTGAAGCATAAGCGAGTGGTGAACCCACGCGAAATGTGGATCCGGGCGGAGGGCGCCTACCCCGCCATCGTGGACGAGGTGCTGTTCCTGCGCGCGCGCGAAATCGTCGACGCGCGCAGTCAGCATTTCACGGACGCCGAATTGCTCGAAGCCCTGCGCGGTGTGCTGAAACAGAAAGGCGTGCTGTCCGGACTGATCATCGATGAACAGGACAACCTGCCATCCTCCAGCGCCTTTCGAAGCCGCTTCGGCAGCCTTCTGCGCGCCTACCAGATGATTGGCTACGAGCCGGAGCGCGACTATCGCTACGTCGAGATCAACCGGGCCTTACGGCAGGCCCACCCCGGCATCGTGGCCAAGATCCTCGACGGGGTCGCCGAACGCGGCGGCCAGGCGGTGCAGGATCTGGAAACGGACCTGATCCGCATCAATGACGAGTTTACGGCGTCGGTGGTGCTTGCCCGGTGTTTCGAGACGCAGGGCGGGTCCCTGCGATGGCGCATCCGTCTCGATACTGGCCTAGTGCCCGACATCACGATTGCCGTGCGGATGGACGAATTGAACGAAGCACCACGTGATTATTACCTGCTGCCGAGCATCGATATGACCATGGCCAAGCTAAAGCTGGCCGAGCAGAACGGACTGTCGCTGGACGCCTATCGCTTTGACACGCTCGACTATTTTTATGCGCTCGCTGGCCGGGCCCAGATCACGGAGGCCGCCTGATGCCAGACGACACCCAAGACATTACCCAGAAACAGGTCACTCTCATCCCCACTGACCGAATTCGCATCCTCAACCCCCGTGTGCGCAACCGGCGCACCTTCGAAGAAATGGCTGAGAACATCGCGAAGATCGGTCTGAAGCGCCCTATCACCGTAGCGCAGCGCGTCGGAACTGACCCTGCGGAATATGACCTCGTCTGCGGTCAGGGTCGGCTCGAGGCGTTCATGGAGCTTCAGCAAGATGCCATACCGGCCATCATCATTGACGCCGATGAGAGCGACTGCCTGGTCATGAGCCTCGTGGAGAACTGCGCGCGCCGCCAGCACAACCCGATCGACCTCATGCGTGAAATCGGCAATCTGCGCAAACGCGGCTACAATGATCGCCAGATCGCAAACAAGATTGGCGTCACGCCAGACTATGTCGGCATGATCGCGGGGCTTCTGGAACGTGGCGAAGAGCGGTTGGTCTCGGCGGTCGAAACAGGCCTTCTGCCGCTGAACCTCGCGATCGACATTTCAAAGACAGATGCCGAGGGCGGGCAACGCGCTCTAATGGACGCCTACACCCAGAAAAAGCTGCGCGGTAAGAAACTGGCCGCCGTGCGCCGTCTCATCCAGCAGCGCGATGCACAGGGTCCGCACCTTCATCGCAACCGCTATGGCAGAAGCGACGGCACCAAGCGGCCCCTGACCAGCGACGCGCTTGTGCGAGCCTATCAACAGGAAGCGGAGCGACAGAAGATACTGATCAAGAAAGCCGGACTGACACAAGGCCGCCTGATGTTCGTCGTGGAGGCGTTTCGCTCGCTGCGCGACGATGACCACTTCCTGACGCTCTTGCGCGCGGAGGGGCTGGATACCCTGCCCACCTATCTCGGGCAATCACTGGATGCGGGAGCGGCAGAATGAGCCGAGGCAAGCGCAAAACCCCGGACGCGGTCACGCTTGGCTTCGAGAGCGATTGCGTCACTGTGCCGGTAGAGGCCGTCCTACCCGTGCGCGCTCTCAGCGCATCCGTCAAATCCAGCCGCAAGTACCGCCAGATCACCGCATCCATCAAAGAGGTTGGCCTGGTCGAACCGCCGGTCGTCACGCGATCGCAGGGTGAGCAAGACACCTATATGCTGCTCGATGGGCATATCCGGATCGAGGTGCTGAAGGATCTCGGCGTCGAACGAGTCGAATGTCTGATTTCCACGGACGACGAGGCATTCACCTACAATAAGCGGATCAGTCGCCTTGCGCCCATCCAGGAGCACAAGATGATCCGCAAGGCCATTGAACGCGGGGTCTCCGAAGAAAAGATCGCCCTGGCGCTGGACCTCAATCCGCGCAGCATTGTGCGAAAGGCCAAGCTCCTCGACGGGATCTGCGAAGAGGCCGTCGGCATCCTGAAGGACAAACACTGCGCGACCGCCGTGTTCGAAATCCTGCGTAAGATGAAAGCCATGCGCCAGATCGAGGCGGCAGAGCTGATGATGAATGCAAACAATTACTCGCCAGCGTACATCTCCGCAATCCTTGCAGGAACGCCCCAGGCGCAGCTGGTGGACACGAAGAAACCCAAGAAGATGAGGGGCATCACCCCGGAGGCCATGGCCCGCATGGAGCGCGAGCTGGCCCGGCTGCAGGAAGGTATCACTTCGATCCAAGACTCCTACGGCCAGGACCACCTGCAGCTGACCGTCATCAAGGGGTATCTGGCAAAGCTGCTCGGTAACGCCCGGATCGTCCGGTACCTGATGCAGCATCGGCCGGAGTTTCTGACAGAATTTCAAGCGATCACCGATATGGCCTCTACCCCACCGCCAGAGGCGGATTAACCCGAGCGACCAGAACTGATGGGGACCCGGACCCGAGAAGCGCGGGGACCGCAGGAGACGCCGCACTGTGGGGCGGATCGAGCGCGGCGGTGGGGATGGCGGCGAACCCGCTCGGAGCCCACTAGGTCGGCCGAGATTTCGCCGACTGCGCGACCGCGCATGTGGTTGCGATATTTGCAGGTGTGCCGAGGGTAAGCGTGGCTCGGCACGCCTGCTTCAAACCTGAACTTACGTTGATGGCCCATCTAGGCATCGGGAACGGTCTCCGCGATCGAAAGCCAGCCGCTATCATAAGTAAACGTGCGAGCACGGCCAGCGGGATCTTGGATTTTCACCACACGTGCGGCTTCGATTTCAGACGCGTGTTCAACAACATAGAGCCAAAAAGCCTCTCGTTTCTCCAATGCGAAATCAAACTGCGCGCGGGACATGCCGACTGGGCGATCTTTCAATGATCCGGTCATTGATTTCACTTCAACCCAACGCACGACATTCCCGGCTCCATCCGCCTCATAGAGGTCAAAACCTTTATTGCCTTCCACAGTTCGTCGAAGGTCCGGTTCAAAACCTATAATTTTATCAATCGCCGTGGCTTCTATTTGCATGCGTTTGGCTTGGTTGAGGCCATCTGGGTCAGGACCTTCATCATCGGGATGTGAGCCCAGATACGAGATGAATGGGCGGCCACCATTGGATCCGGGAGTGCGCTTACCTTGATGGCCCGAGGTCTTGTTCGTTGCATTGCCGCCCGCTCCGGTTCTTTCGGCTTTCGAAGCCCCCGGTTTGCCGTTGCTACCGTTGCCAGACGATCCTCCTCTATTCCCGCTTCCTCCTCCGGTCGCACCGGAGCCACTTCGCCCCACATCATCATCGCCATCAGGATCGTATGCGCCGTCGGGAATGTCCGGCATGTCATCGCCATAAAGATCCTCGGCGTCTTTGTAGACGTCCAGATCCTCGGTTACTGCGCCGTCAATTTCTGCTTCCGTTTCCTCATCAACGTCATTCTCAGGCACAAGGTTCGTGATACCAAGTCTAGACATCAGGTCCGCAGCACTTGTGATGCCGTGCTTTCTCAACAGGTCCAAGGCGTCTGGGTCTATGCCCGCCTCTTTCGCCAGCTGATCGATGATGGGTGGCTTGAAGGCAATTTGGGTTAGAAGGAATGGATTGGCTTTCCATCCAAGGTAGTCAAAAATCACTTGATTTGGTGGTTGCAGATCACCGTCCTCATCAGGCACCCAAGCAGTTGCATTCAAACGACGAACGAATGCTGACGGAAAGTCCTTCTTGTAACTTCCGTAGTGGGTCCAGCTATAAAGCCCATCGAATACACCGCGACCACGCCGCTCTTCCAAATCTCCTAGACTCTCCCAGATTAGACGAGCGCGAACAGCACGTTCTTCTGGCGCAAGTTTTGGCAGGATTTCCATGAGATCATCGAAGCCGTCGAGCGTCCAGTCTTGGACCTTGTCTTTAATGCCCGAAGTGTCTTCATGACCGGCGGCGATCCGGATGTCTCGGAGTTCGACGTGGCTCAAGGCATCTGGAGCCTCAACTGGACGCGGACACCGCAGAGCACCGCAGGCTTCGAGCAATTCTCGCATCGGCTCGCCACGCAAGCATTCATAGGAGTCATCAACGATCATGACGTTGGAAACGCCTGAAAAAAGCTTCTTCAAGCGATCAGTAGCTAGGTAAATTTCTCCTGGATGAGATACGTAGCGCGTACCATCTCCAGCATCCAACACCATCACAAATGGCGTTTTTCGAAGGGCTGCCACGAGTTTTTCACGCTGCAACTTCGAGTCCGATTGGTATGCTGCAAGGATGCGCCCGATGTCGCGTGAGTATGGACTTTCATCTTCATCGACTTCGTCACGTTGGTAGGTGGGCAGAACGTTCCAGACAACATCGTCTACCGGATCAGGCTCAGTAATCCCGAGGGAGATTAGGAATTCCCGGGACTCATCGGTTGCGGAAACGGATGGGCGTACAGTAGGAAAACCTGTCTCAAAGCTGCTCGGTAAGAATGCCCGAGCTTTTCCACCCTCGCGTGCTGTGACATGGGAGCCGTCAACCAGTCGTATCAAGGGGGCTGTCTCAAGCGAACGTCGCAGGGTAGCGCCCTGACCGTTCAAATACTCATAGAGCTTAAGAATCCATTCGTCAGTTTGTGCCTCAAGAAATCCGAGCTTCAGGCGCGGAACAATCGTAGCTGGCGCAATCTCTGTTACCTCGAGCTCTTGCATTAGGTAATGTCGCAGCTCAGGCATTCGGTCCTGAGTTATGTCTCCGGAAAGCCACCCATGCACGTCGCCAGAAAACAAGGTCGCAATCTGCTTCGGGTCAAATAGCTCCCGTAGCTCCTTTGTTCTTCCAAGCTTTGCTTTGGCTGTTGCAATATGACCGCCCCCAAATTTCGGCAGCAAAGGCTCTTCAAAGAGCGCCACCCGCACCGCGTCAAACATTGGAGAAAACATAGAACCTTCGGGAAATTTATCTGGGTCCAGAGGCAAACAACTCAACGCGAACGTGTCGAGCATTGATTGGTCCCGCAGCCATCTCAATGCTTCAATCAAGAGCTCGGCCGTTTCCTTGACCAAGTACTTGTTCCAGGAATCGTTGCGAGGGATGTTGTCTCTGCTGGGGGTCGTCCGATACGGCCCCTGAACCAAGAAGCCCAAGTTTGTCTCAACGGCCGTCGGAAAGAACACTACCAATGGTGACGTTGGAACAGGTACAACGCGCCACACATCGGATTTACCGTCCTCAGCGCGCAATGAAAAGGCAACTTCAACGCGCCCGACAGCTTTTCCTTCCGGAGACGAAACCTCTCGGTGAAAGACCAGCCATTGCTCATCAACCTCATCTTGTCCGCTCTCTTGGCCGATCAAGTTTATCCGATGAACGTTCGGTCCAATGGTTTCAGGCTTGCTCCGCAGGTAGACCCCGGAAGCATCGTCCCGCACGGACCAGTTGATTTCTTCAATTGACCTCAAGAACAACAACGAGCTTGGACCCAATCGTTTGAATCCATTCATAATTTCACTCTTAGCGGTTCCGTCCTCAGCCTTCAATGGAAGGACAATTAAGGTCTCCTCGGGTTCGCGATCAGTTCCATCTGCCTTTGAGGGTTGCACGTAGTTGCGTATCTCAAAATCTTCATCGCCGGAGTGGATCATTGGACAATCCGTAAACGTGTAGACGGATTTGAAGCCGATTCCGAAACGACCGATTGAGTGTTCGTCTTTGGTGCTTTCGGCGATACCGCGGACACCCCGCACGTCATCATCGTCGAATGGCCTTCCGAAGTGGGATAGCGTGAGGGCATCTTCAGTCAACTTGAAGGAGACTTGCCGTTGCCCTTCCCAGAGTCCTCGGCGGCGTAACGCATCTTCGGCATTCTGAAGCAACTCAAAGATGAAATGGGCTCGATCATCATATCGGTCAGCAAGCAGCATCGGCCCGATCCGAGCGATGTCCGTGCCATACCGTTCTCGGTTCTCATCGCGTATCGACTCGTAGTTGGATGTCACCGCTGCGCCTCATTTCCGCAGGGTTGATCCGGAGGAGGTCAACCCAGTTAAATCATCTTGCCAAGTTTATACATTCTTGCCCTTCTGCGCAATCTTGCGCAATCTTGCGCAAGATAGCGCATAGGCGCGAGCCAGTGAGAGGTGCCCATGGGCGATCAGGAAGACGAAATACTCACTGTCGAAGAGGTCGCTGCTTTCCTTAAGGCTGGGAAGCGGACGGTCTACCGGCTTGCCGCAAATGGAACGATTCCAGCCTTTAAGCTGGGTGGGACTTGGCGATTTCGAAGAGCCGCTCTGAACGCATGGATCGAGAGCAAAACGGTTACTGGCGGCACAAAGATAGCGAAAGGCGCAACTAATAAATGAACGCTCCAGTATCGCTATCTTCAAATGCCAACGCCCAGCAGCTAGAGGCAATCAAGGCTACCACAGGGCCAGTCCTGATAATTGCTGGTCCAGGTTCAGGAAAAACGTTCACGCTCGTAGAACGCATTGTCTACCTGATAAAGAGCGAGGGCGCGGCCCCAGAATCACTTTTCGTAGTGACGTTTACAGATAAAGCGGCCCGCGAACTTACAACCCGAATTTCAAATCGACTTTCAGAATTGAAAATTGAGTTCAATCTGAACGAGATGTACCTCGGGACATTCCACTCAATATGCCTTCGTATCCTTGAAGATTATCGAGAATTCACAAGGCTGAAACGCAGCTTCACCCTGTTTGACCAGTTCGATCAACAATACTTTCTATACCAGCGCATAAAGGAGTTTCGCGAGCTCCCTGACGCCCAGCTGGTCATGGGTGATGATCAAACCGGGCGCTGGCGGCAATCGGAGCAACTTCTCAAGTGGCTTAACAAGGTCAGTGAAGAGGCGCTTGATCCGGCGACATTGGAAGAAGCTCCGGATGTGGAAGTGAGGGCTTTGGCCGGATGCTTCCATAAATACCAGGAACTTCTACTCGAGAACAACTGCTTGGACTTCTCGGGCATCCAATACGAAGCGCTAAAGCTGCTGGAAGCGCATCCTGAAGTGCTGGAAAGCCTGCGCTCGAAACTATCACATCTGATGGTCGACGAGTACCAGGACACGAACACCATTCAGGAACGCATCCTGCTGTTGCTCGCAGGCGAGCAACGCAATCTCTGTGTCGTTGGCGATGATGACCAAGGTCTGTACCGATTTCGTGGGGCGACGATCCGTAACATTCTCGAGTTTCCAACGCTCTTTGATGAGGGCGAGTGCAAGCAGGTCTCGCTGACCGTCAACTACAGATCCCATCCCGCGATCATCAGCACCTACAATGAATGGATGGCAGGTCAAAACTGGTCAGACGGTGAGCGCAGCTTCCGCTTTGAAAAATCAATTGTACCACGCGACGATGTTTTCCCGGCGGTCCCCACGGCAGTCCGGCTTGCGGCCAAGGACGAGCCCGACGAGAACGACAACTGGCACTCGGAAGTGCTAGCCTTCCTGCATTCGCTCCGGGATTCGGGTGGACTCACGGACTGGAACCAGGTCGCCTTTCTGTTTCGGTCCGTGAAGAACGCCCGTGTGGTCGCTTTGGCGCGCTTTCTGGAGGCAAACGGCGTTCCGGTCTACTCCCCGCGGTCCAACATGTTCTTCGAGCGTGAAGAGATCCGTTTGATAATCGGAGCGCTGATCTTCTTGTTCCCTCAGTTCCCCAAGGTGCGCCAGTGGGCCGAGGGTGCCCATCTGCAGATATGGGATTACTACGACCAATCCTGCTTCAAGGCATTCACGGACGAGCTCCGCAAACCTGAGAACAAGCGGATGCTGGATTGGGCACGGCCGCTGGCCAAGCGCCACGCCGTCCTGACCCAGACCACAGACTATGCGTTCTCAGGGCTATTCTATCAGCTTCTTCAGTTCCCGCTGTTCTCCCGTTTCCTGGACGAGTCCACGATGCAGGGCGTGGACAAGGGACGCGCCGCGCGCAACCTGGCGACCTTTTCCAAGCTTCTGACCAAGTTCGAATACCTGCACTACGTTACGGTTTTGAACCCGGAATACATCGAACGCGACATTCGCAACCTGTTCAACCAGTTCTTCCGCTTCCTCCAGGATGGTGGCATCGGCGAGTATGAGGACGAGGCAGAATACGCGCCCAAGGGCTGTGTCTCATTCCTGACCATCCACCAATCGAAGGGGCTGGAATTCCCTGTCGTCGTCTGCGGCTCACTCGAAGCAGTGCCGCGAAAACAGCACACCGCACTGGACGAGCTGCTTGAGGATGGGGGCTACCTTTCCAAGGCACGCTTCGAGCCGCTGGACCGGATCAAGCACTTCGACTTCCAGCGGCTCTACTACACCGCCTTCTCGCGGGCGCAGAACCTGCTAGTTCTGGCCGCGCAGGAACGGGACGGCAAAGGGCTGGGCAAGTCACCCTCGAAATACTTCGAGCCGCTCTTCCGCTCCCTGCCAAGTTGGCGCGATGTCGACATGTCCCAACTGACCTTCGAGCAGGTGAAGGAGATCAACCTCAAGCGCGAGTATTCCTTCACCTCGCACATCACGCTGTTCGAAAACTGCGCCGAACAGTACCGTTTCTTCAAGGAGCTCGAGTTCGCGGCCATCCGCATGAGCCCGATGCTGTTCGGCACGTTGACGATCCGGCGCGCCAACATGCTGTTGGCATCAAAGCCCAACGTGTCCTCGGGGCGCCCCTCACGATACACCGCGACCTGGACGAGCTCACACTCTTCCCCATCGAGGATAACCCGGTGGCGGTCGAAGATGTCGACATGGACATTCGGCGTCTCAAACCGCTCACGGATCGCTGCGGTAAAGGCCGCAGTCGAGATGGGATCCTTCCGCACTGCCAGATCTGCAGCGACACCGAAACCGCTCCACGACCGCCCCCGGCGGCGCTCATCGTTGTAGCGGACCTCCTCGGCCAGACGGAAACGGTCGGTCTCATTGAGGAAGACCCAGAGCGAACGATTGTTTGCCCCTTCCAGCGTGTCGAACACAGCACGGTTGATAACGACGTTCTGCAAGGCGTTCTGGCCCGGTTCGTCCGCGAGGGCGGCGACCCGTCCTGCATCCAGAACGACACGCTGTTTTTCGTCATCGTTCATGTCGTCGACAGCCTTGATCAGGGGCTCGACGACCTCCGACTCGGGCTTGGTCCAGTCGACCGGCGGAAGGGACGTGAATCCGGCAGCGGTGAAATAGTCTTGCAGACGGGTGACGGGGGTCTTGCGGAGGAAGGCGGCGATGGCAGTCATGGGAGCCCTTTCTGGCCAGGAGGAGGAGGGAATCGGCGCAAAGCGATACGATGTTGTTCGATATATACCGAACAAATCGCCATGTCTACTTGCGCGGAACGATTTTGTTCGGCATACCGAACAAGCTTCCTGTAACCAAGGAAAACAAGGATGATACGATGACCACGTCCCTCGGCACCAAGATCAAGCGCCACCGCCAGGAAAAGGGATACTCCCTCGACAAGCTCGCGGAACTGACCGACTCGAGCAAGAGCTACATCTGGGAGTTGGAAAACCGCGACGCGCGAAAGCCGTCCGGAGAAAAACTGACCCGGATCGCTCGGGCCCTCGAGGTCACAACCGATTATCTTCTGGATGAAAGCGAGGAGCCCGGAGACGCAGTTCTGAAGGAGGCCTTCTTCCGCAAATTCAGCAAGCTAGACCCGGACGACCAGGCGAAGATCAATCAGATGATCGATATGTGGGGAAAGAAGGATTGAGCCTGCCGACGATGCCACAGGGTTGGGCAATCCGCCTTACACAGATCCTGTCGCTGCATCAGGCGGCGCACGGCCTGCCGCGGTTTCCGATCGATGTGGCGGCGTTGGCGCAGGATTTTTCGCGACAGGTGTTTCCAGACGCGCCGATTACAATGGTCGGCGGGCTGGAACTGTCCAAAGGCGTAGAAGGCATGTTGATGCCCAACCCCAACGGTTCGGGGGAATGGGGCATCATTTACAACGAGACGGTGCGGTCTCCGGGGCGGCGCAACTTCACGCTTGCCCATGAACTGGGCCATTACCTTCTTCACCGCTTCGCCCATCCCGGCGGCCTAGAATGCACCAACCGCAACATGGCCGACTGGGATGAGGGCCGGAACAGGATCGAAGGAGAGGCCAATACCTTCGCCTCCTATCTGCTCATGCCGCTCGACGATTTCCGCGCCCAGATCAAGGATCGCGCCATCGACATCGACGTGATGACCGAACTTGCCGATCGCTATGCCGTGTCGCTCACTGTCGCGATCCTGAAATGGATGACCATCACCGACAAGCGCGCCATGATCGTCGTTGGCAAGGAGGGCTTCATCGACTGGGCCTGGTCGAGCGGACCGCTGATCAAATCCGGCATCTACTATGCCGCCCGGCAGACCGTGATCGAACTGCCACCCGGCTCACTTGCAGCACGCGGCGTGGACATGGACACCGGCCGACATGGCGTTCTACATCCCGCCGGTGTCTGGCTGGGATCCGAGCCCATCCGCGAAATGACGGTATTCTCGCCCAGCAATGACCAGATGACGATCTCGCTGCTGCTTTATCCCGACCGGGCACCGTCTCGATGGGAGATGGCCGAGCTGGAAGAAGAGCCGACCATCGATACATTCGACAAATTCATGGATGGTCGCGCAGGCTGATTCGACTCTGCGACACGGATTGGTGCCCCCGCGGCCACATATTCGTTGCGCAGAAATGCGCGGCATTGCGCGCAGGTCGAAAATGTCCGTAATGCATTGAATTGCTTGTAGTTTTATGATTTTGCGATACATTCATGGCATCATTCCAATCGCGAAAAGTCGCCATGCCAAGCATCACTTCTGGCCCGATTTCGGGCCCCAACCCCCTTTGTCCTGAGCGCATGTCAGCGGACGCGCGCCTCGAAGAGATCGGCCGAATACTGGCAGCTGGCGTCATTCGCCTGAACGCCGAAAACGCCAGTTCTTTATCTGCCGAAGGCGGAGACAGTTTTGTGGACTTCTCGCCCCGAAAAAGCGGTGGTCGTCGTGCAAAACGTTTGCCGCTAGGAGGAATTGATGAAGCATCACAATAAGATAACCCCTGCAAAACCTGGGCAGGACCGAGCGATGGATCAAACTGTACTGGCCCGCCTGGCCGCCTTGAAGGCCATGTCGGTCAGGGGCTTGAAGGCTGAATGGGAGAAGCTTATCGGCAGCGCCGCGCCGAACAACAGCCGGACCTTTTTGGAAATCCGGATCGCCTATCGTATCCAGGAACTGACCTACGGCGGCCCCGACCGGGAAACCCGCCGCATGCTGGATCTGCTGGCCGATGAAGTCGAAGGCGTCGCGCGCCGGAAAAACCAGATTTCCGACCCGCGCAATCCGGTGGTGGGCACGAGACTGATCCGGGAATGGGAGGGCGTCGAGCATACGGTAATCGTTCTGAAAGACGGTTTCGACTGGCAGGGCCGGAAGTTCAAATCGCTCTCGGCCGTGGCCCGTGCCATCACCGGAACGCGCTGGAATGGCTATCGCTTCTTCGGCCTGCGCGAACGCAAGCGGGAGGAAGCATAATGGACCTCAACGCCCGCCCCAACCGCCGCCTGCGCTGTGCAATCTACACCCGCAAGTCGAGCGAAGAAGGGCTCGACATGGAATTCAACAGCCTCGATGCCCAGCGAGAGGCTTGCGAGGCCTACATCGCCAGCCAGCGATCCGAGGGCTGGGTTGCGACCCGCGAACGTTACGACGATGGCGGTTTTTCCGGTGGCACCCTCGAACGGCCCGGTCTCAAGCAGCTTCTGGCCGACATCGACGACGGGTTGATCGACGTGCTGGTGGTTTACAAGATCGACCGTCTGTCGCGGTCGCTGATGGATTTCTCCAAGCTGGTCGAGATCTTCGACCGCAACGGCGTCACGTTCGTCTCGGTCACGCAGTCGTTCAATACCACCACGTCAATGGGGCGGCTGACGTTGAACATCCTGCTCAGTTTCGCCCAGTTCGAGCGCGAGGTCATCGGTGAGCGCATCCGCGACAAGGTAGCGGCGTCGCGCAAGCGCGGCATCTGGATGGGCGGCTATGTTCCGCTGGGCTATGATGTGCAAGATCGCAAACTGTTGGTGAACGATGCCGAGGCCGCATCGGTGCGCCGCATCTTCGAGCGGTTTGTCGAACTGGGATCCGCGACGGTTCTGGCGCGCGAACTTCGCCGCGACGGCTTCCGCAACAAGCAGGGAACGCTGATCGATAAAGGCTACCTCTATCGGCTCCTCAACAACCGCGTTTATTGTGGTGAGGCCGTCCACAAGGGCAAGGCGTATCCCGGCGAGCACGACGCTATCATCGACGAAGCGCTCTGGGACCGCGCCCACGCTATCCTGCAGGAAAGCCCCCGCAAACGTGCCAATAACAGTCGGTCGCGGACCCCCGCTCTCCTGAAAGGGCTGATCTTCAGCGACACCGGCGCGGCCATGACGCCCACAAGCACCAAGAAGGGCGCGAAGCTTTACCGCTACTATGTGTCGATGGACGTCATCCGGAACCGCGAGACCGGTGCTGAGACCGCACCGATGCGGCTGGCGGCTGGAATGGTCGAGAACGCTGTCGTGACCGAGGTCCGGCGCATTCTGCAGACGCCGGAGGTCGTGACGCAGGTGATCACGGCCCTGAAACAACAGGGTGGCGCAGTTTCGGAGGCGGACACCATCGCGGCATTGCATGAATTCAGCGCGCTCTGGGCGCAGCTGTTTCCAGCCGAGCAAGCACGGATCATCCAGCTTCTCGTCCGGCGCGTCACCGTCACCGCCGCAGGGCTTGAGGTGGATATTCGGCGCGAAGGCATCGCGGGGGTCGTCCGCGAGATGGTTGCGCCGCGCAGGGTGGAGGCGGCGGAATGACCAAGCCCGACGACACGATCCGCGTCCTGATCCCGTTGAAGGTCCGCAAGAAAAACGGGCGGCCCAAGATCCTGCCGCCCGCCGACTATCGGCCCAGCGAGGACCAGACACAGGACCCGCATGTTTTGCGTGCCATAGGCCGGGCATGGGGCTGGCGGCGGCGGATGGAGGAAGGCGAGTTCAGCACGATCCAAGAACTGGCCGAAGCCGTCGGTTTGGCCGAACGCCATGTCAGCCGCCAGTTGCGGCTGGCATACCTCGCGCCGGAGGTGCTCAAGCGGCTGACCTGCGGGCGCGAGGCGTCGGCGGTCAGCCTGTACGATCTGTGCTTTCTCGCCGGAGAGGCTTGGCCGGAGCAAGAACAGCGCGGATTCGGCTAGATGCTAATGAAAACTCGGCTGAAAGGCCGTCGCGGTCAGCGAGACATGCGCGTCCAGCGGCGGGTGCAACTCGAACGCCTTCGGCTCTCGCGAGAAGTTCCAGAGGCGAAACAGACACCATTCCGACCGGCGCTCTTCGGCGACCGCCAGTTCGTTGCGGGAAATGAAAAAGGGGGTGCGTTCCCAGCCGTTTGTCGTTTTTACCTCGATCAATCGCTCCCGTCCGTCCGGCGTGAAGCTGGCAATGTCATACCCAGCACCGTCGCCATCCTCTTCTGAAACCCAACGCACCTTGCGCGCCAGATCCTCTCGATCGGCCAACGTCAATGCAGATCGTTCGTGTGCAACGACGCGCTCTTCTCCCGCACGGCCGAGGGCCCTATTGCGTTCATCCCGACCTGCCACGTCAAACTTTCTGGCGACATGCAGCATCTGCTCCAGCTCCTGTGGCGGTGGCTGGTTAGACAGCGTCGGTGCCGGTCCGATCCAGATCTGTGCAGCCTCGCGAAGGCCAGTGGCTGGTCGCGTGCCTGGCATTCGCCCAAGCCAAGCCGGGTTCCATGCCAACCAGCGCGCCACAGCATCAACCAATGTGATCTGAAAATTGAACGCTGGCTTGTAGCCGGGGATCCAATCTTCGCCGAGCCCCTTCAGCACCGCGCTGATATTCTGATGCTTGAACTCGATCGAGCCGTCCGTTCGGCTCCGTAATAGGGGCATCAAACTGCGCCGGTGCTGAGCCTTGTTGTAGGGATGGCCCGCCATGTCCTCGGCCAGCATCGCGAAGTAATCCGCGACGATCAGGTCGTTTTCTTCATCGGTCCAGGGCCCATTCGACATGCCGCCAGGCTACGAGCGGAAAGTCTGTTTGTCATCAAAGACTTCTCGCGACCGTTCGCACCGTTTCGAAGAACTACGCCGCGTACGGGTGTCTCTGTTCGCATCGATAGCGGTCGCACCTGCCTCAACTGCGGCGCAATCCATTTTTGGCAAGCATCTGAAAAGGCGTACCTTTTTGAATGCGTCTCGATTTGAGTGAAGGGCGGGTGAAAAGAGACGCGGGGCGTTCAGAGACAGATTTTGGACGGGCGGCCAGTCTCCGAAAGTCGGATGGCATCGTTAAACCCCTTTGAACCAAAAAGAAAAAAGGCCCGCGCTGGGGCCTCGTCTCGGGTTCGCTAATGGTTTGTGGCGGAGAGACAGGGATTCGAACCCTGGAGACGGTCTCCCGCCTACACACTTTCCAGGCGTGCGCCTTCGACCACTCGGCCACCTCTCCGTGCCGCGCTATGTAGCGTTAGACCGGGGGGGTGTGCAAGAGGGTGCGAACAACTTTCCGCACCCTTCGCGATTTCTTCGGTTTTCACGCGCTGATCAGTCCAGGCCGCAGACCTGACCGGGCGTTGCGCGCAGCACTTCCAGTGCATAATCGGTGGGGCGATCAGTGTCGGCAATTTCCCCGTGCCAGTGGTTGTAATTGCGCAGCGCCTGCACCGATCCCGGGCCCCATTTACCGTCGATCACGCCCAGATAACAGCCCACCCGCGCCAGTTCGGTTTGCACCAGAACGGCCAGGTTGTCCGTCACCGGCTGGGGCGTTGACGCGACGGGGGCAGGTTTTGGCGCGCCGCTGACAAAGGCCCGCAGTGCCTGACGGCTGCCGGTGCCGAAATCGCCGTCCAGGGCGCCGTTGTAATACCCGGCACCTTGCAAGTGACGTTGCAGCCAAACCGACGCGGTGCTGGAAACATCATGCAGGCTGTCCAGGGCCATGCCGCTGTCTTGCGCATAAAGTTCAAGAAATGCAGAGACATAGCCGGTTTCATTGCCGAACTGGTCCATCAACATCAAGCCGCGCAAATAGCCATCAAGATACCCCAGACGCGCGCCCTCGAGATACAGTTTCAGCGCCTCATCAGGGTTCTGACGCACGCCATTTCCGTTTTCATACAGCTCACCCAGCGCGACGAATGAGGCGGCGAAACCGTTGGCCAGGTTGGCCTCCAACAGCGCTTTGGGCTCTTGCAACATTGCGTCCCATTGCGCCAGCGGGGCGGAAAATGCCTGACTCATCAGCACCATGGCCCGGTTGTGGATCTGTTCAGGGCTCTGGGCCAGAGTGGGCGCAGGTGTTGGCGCAGGGACCATCAGCGCCCCCTGCCCGCCAAGCGCCTTCAACCGTTCACGCGCAATCACCCCGAAAGTGCCTTGTGGAAACTGGTCCAGATAGGCCTGGAACAACACGGGATTGTCGCTGTCCTTGATCGAATTCCAAAAGGCCAGATCGAGCGCCGGATCTTGCGTCAGGTTTTGCGCCGGATCCTGACCTGCGTTCGGCACTGGCGCGACCTCCAGAACCTCTTCGGGTGGGTCCGGCGGCAGGCATTCCATATTGGGGCCACAGCCGCCCGTATCCACGCCCATGACCGGACCATCATCGGGACCAATCACAGGGTCGATCACAGGGTCGATCACAGGATCAACCACAGGCGGCACGCCCTGGTCCAGCGACACGGGTTGGTCATCGGGCGGCTTGCACTCCGGCTCGCCCTCACCGCCACAGGCGGTATCGCCGGTCATCACCGGTCCTGCCCCCAGTGCGGCCTCGCATTGCGCGACCAGCTCTTCCAGCTCGGCCTGGCTCCAGACCTTGTCGCCAAGGGTGGCAAAGGCCTCGCCCCAGGTCAGACAGCTGCGCGGTTGTGGCGCAGCGCCTGCGGTGGCACAAATGTCATCATAAAACTCGGCATAGTCGCTGAACGTCGGCCCTTGCGTCGCGTAATCAGCCGCAAGGGTGCAAGGGCTGACCCAGTCCTCGGCCACCGCAGGAGCCATGCCAGCCCCGCTGACCACAAGCCCGATCGCCGTTCCCAGCAAAAGCCGCCCTGCCTTCTGTTTCAGATCGCGCTTCATCGTCATCCCTTCCTTGATCATCAGTTCGCCGTCACACGGCCTCAGTCGGCACCGCCGCCGCCATCATCGTCCGAACCATCACCCGCGCCGCCAGACCGGCCACCACTGCCACCCTCCTGTCAGGTGTCAGAGAAATCACCCGGCCCGCCCCCTCCGCCGCCCCGGCGCGTCAGGATCGCACCAGACACCGCCCCGGCAATGCCAAGCGGCAACACCAAGTCCGGGTGCAGCTGCGCGGCCAGAAACCCTGCGATCACGCCCCCTCCGAGGGTCCCAACCACGCGTTTCATTGCGACCGTTCTTTCCAGTCCTTCGGCAAATCCCAACAGCGGTGGAACGTGGTCCACCCAATGTCCGGCCACATGGCGCGCATCGTATCCGGGCCGGTCTGTTCCGTTTCCAGACGTTCCGTGTATGGCCCGTCACCCTCGTCGCAAATGCCGTCAAAGATCATGCCGCCCGGGCGCGGATAAACCCCGGTAAACGAACATTCGCCGCCATAAAAGAACACGTTCTCGGGGGTGATGATCCCGGCGGTGACATTCTGGACCACGCCCTCGGTCGCATTGACCCAAGCGCAATCGACCGGGTCAGCGGCCCAGGCCCCCATCACCCCCGTGTCGGCCTGCGCGGCCGTGGTGGCCATCACGATGGCGGTACAGATGCAGGTGAATTTCAAGCGTGTTGTCATGATAGCCCTCCAGCTTTCAGGTGTCCCCGTCGCTTTCACGATGCAGACACAGGTCATATCGCTCCAGCCATACCGCATCGCGCGTGATCCGTGCCCGAATGCAGGCGGCGCTTTCGGGAGCGGTGTCACAGATCGGATCGTCAATGACTTGCGCCACACACCCGACCACGTACTCGTCGCACATGGCCTGGCGCGCGACATCGCCGCTCAGCCCACCAGCCAAACCCGGCGCTGTCGCGGCAGCGACCATCGCCAAAGCCGCCAAACCCCTGATGAGCCGATGTTTCATGCGTGTCATCACGCCCTCCCGTCTCAGCGCAACTATACCACTTGCCCCGACGTGACCCAATGCGACATGAGGCGCGCGGGCCTGATCCCCGCACACCCGCCACCAAACTGGGCTTTTCATCTTTCCATAACTTTCTTGGCCGAAGGCCGCGCTTTTCGCCTGCGAAAAGCGCCACGCCCAACGGGAAGCGGGGCGTCAGCCCCAATGACGGGCGGGAGCGCTAGGCCTGCAAAACCACGTTAAAGCGCCGGTTCATGCGGCCTTTCTTTTCGACCTTGCCCAGGGTGACAGGGCCGATTTCGCCAGTGCGCCGCACATGGGTGCCACCACAGGGTTGCAGATCCACCTGGTCCTCAGCCGTGCCAATGCGCACCAGACGCACCTTGCCCGCGCCAGTTGGCGGCATCACCGACATGGTCTTGACCAGGCCGGGGTTGGCGGCCAGCTCCGCGTCGGTGATCCAGCTTTCGCTGACCTCCAGATCACGCGCAATCAGATCGTTCAACGCGTCTTCTAACGCCTGTTTGTCCTCGGGTGGCTGTTCCATCACGAAATCCAACCGACCTTTCTGAGCGCCGATTGACCCGCCCGTCACCGGCAAAGGCACGACCACCGACAACAAGTGCAGCGCGGTGTGAACCCGCATGAAACGGTTGCGTTGGTCCCAGTCCAGCACCTGCGTCACCGCGGTGCCGACGGCGGGCAGCGCCGCCCCCTCAGCAGGCACAAGGACGATCGCGTCGCCCTCACCCTTCACCGTGGTGGCAACGGTCATTTCGCCGCCCTCCCATCGGATCAGACCACCATCGCCGGGTTGGCCGCCGCCGGTGGCGTAAAACAGCGATGCGTCCAGCACCACGCCGCCCATCTCCGTGTGCGACACCACCCGACCGGGGGCCTCGCGCAGATAAGCGTCATCGCGAAATAGGGGGTTACTCATCGCCGTCTCCTTCGGTGTCTTCTGTCTGGTCCATGTGCATGTCATCCACATCCAACGCCGCATGGCTGGGCGTGCTTGGCACGATGGGCGCCTGCGCCGACTTGGCTGTCGGGGCCGCCGCCTGCCCGCCGCCGGTCAAAGCCTCAGGGTTGCGCAACCAGATGTCACGCTGTGCAAACGGCACTTCCACGCCTTCTTCGACAAAGCGGCGTGCAATTTCGTGGTTCATGTCACTGCGCACCGACAGAACGTAATTCACATCGCGCAGAATGGCGCGGATTTCGAACTCCAGCGCATCGGCGCCGAACCCCTGGAAAACCACATAAGGCGCCGGGTTCACGGTGACCATGGGATGGGCCTCGGCCACCTCCAACAGGATCTTTTCGATCCGCTTGGTGTCATTGCCATAGGCCACGCCGACCGGCACGATCACCCGCCCGATGGAATTGCCGCGGGTGAAATTCGTCACCACGCCGGAAATCAGGTCACTGTTGGGCAGGATCACATCAGACCGGTCAAAGGTTTCGATCCGGGTTGAGCGCACCGAAATATCGCGCACATAGCCCATCTGGCCACCGACCTCGATCCAGTCGCCTTCGGAAATCGGCCGTTCAATCAACAAGATGATGCCAGAGACAAAGTTGGACACGATGTTTTGCAGGCCAAACCCGATGCCAACCGACAGCGCACCGGCAACGATGGCCAGTGACGACATGTCGATGCCCGCCGCCGTGATTGCCACCAGGGCAGCGACGAAAATGCCGACATACCCCAAGCCCGAGCTGATCGCGTTCTGCCCGCCCTTGTCCAGACTTGTGCGCGGCAGGATCGAGCTTTTCAGCGCCCCTTGCAACAGCCGGGTCAGCACATAGCCGACAAGGAACACCACCACGAACACCAGGAACGTGCGTGGCGTGACCTGGGTATCACCCAGTTGAAACCCCTGACCCACGGTGGTCCACAGCTCGGTCAAATCCGTCCAGCGCGCGCCCCAGATCAGCGCGGCCACGGGCATCATCGCCAAGGCGGTTGCAAAGGTTGCCAGCGTCGGGCTCAGCGCCTGGTTGGCCGCGTCATCGTCGCGCCCCGTCACCAGGCCATACAGGTTGGTATAGAACTGTTGCAGCACCTCAAGCAGCGCAATCAACGCCAGGGTCAGGGCCGTCGGGAACAACAGCGTGCCCGCCAGTTCCGCATATCCGATGGCCGCTGCCAGCGGGCCCAGATAGCCAACGATCACGATCGCGCGGCTCAGCAGTTTTTCGGTGCCCATTCGGAAACTGTCGCCCGATGTCGCGTCGCCCTCAAGATCGGCGTGCTGGCGCATCAAGCGCCCCAGCCGGATCATCAAGAACCCAGCGCCCAGCATCAGGGGGAAATTCAGAACCGCCATGCTGGCGCCGCTGTAATCCTCATAGCCGCCGATCCGCTCAAGCCCATAGGACAGCCCATAGAGCAGACCGATTGCGGCGGTGGCATAGCGCCCCTCGGCGCGCGCCGCCGGTGTCGGCAGGCGCATCGCCGCCAGCGCCCCGTCGCCAATGCCAAACACCCGCGTGCCCAGCCACAGCGCCCCGAAATAAAACAGGCCCATCAACAACAGGTTGTCGGCCAGAATCTGTCCACGCAGCCCCAGAACGCCCGCCGTGTTCAACCCCTGTACCAACAGATAGATGCCCAGCATCGGAGCAACCACCTGCCCCAACGATGTCAGGAACCCCCAGACACCGCGCGCGGCCCCCCGGGATCGGCTGCGCAGCCCCGCACCAAACCGCATGACCCAGCTGCGACCGCGCAAGACCAGGGTCAAGCCGATCACGCCCAGAATGATGGTCACCGGCAACACGCGTTTCAGTTCGGCCCATTGCGTTTCGGTGCCCCAGGCTGATGTCATTTCTGCCCAGGCCAGGCGCAGCGTCGACAGATAATCGTCCACCGCCTTGGGCCAGCTTGCCGGGTTGATCGGTGTCGGCCCCAGCTCTAACAACAGGTCGGTCTGCCGCGAGCGCATCAGGCTGTCGATCTCGCGGATCAACACATCGGCGCGGGTATAGGCCTCCTCGGCCTTCTGCACCGGCACCCGGGCCTCGTTCAGCTGCTCAGTCAGCTCATCGCGCCGCTGGGTCAGGATCGCAGGTTCGGTGCCGCCGGCTTCAGGCGCCGGGCCCAGCGTTGAAATCTGTGTCTTCAACGTATTGATGCGAATTGCATTTTCGGCCTGCGCCGCGGAAAACAGCTCGCGCCACTCGGCGATTTCGCCGCGCAGGTCCAGCATGACCGTGTCCGAGGCCCGCCCGACCTCCAACGCGCTTTCCACCCGGTCCGCCAGCTTGCTCCAGGCGGTGTAATCGGGTGATCCATCCGCCCGAACCTCTGTGGCAGAGGCAGTTTCAGGCGCAGTGACAGCGGGCGCAACCGCGCCATCCTGCGCCCGCACCGAAATCGGCAAGGACAACAGGACCACCAGGGTCAGAAAACGCAAAATGGGAAACATCAGTCCTCGAATACTTCGGGCAACATGGCGGGGGCTTGATCCAGCCACTGCGGCACCGGCAGGCCCTTTTCCTTCAGGAAAGCCGGGTTGAACAGCTTGGATTGATATCGCGTGCCGTAATCGCACAGCATGGTGACAATGGTATGACCTGGGCCCATATCGCGCGCCATGCGCATGGCGCCGGCAATGTTGATGGCGGATGATCCGCCCAGGCACAGGCCTTCGTTGGCCAGCAGATCAAAGACCACCGGCAGGGCCTCTTCATCCGACACCTGATACAACATGTCGGGCTGGAACCCGTCCAGGTTGGCGGTGATACGCCCCTGGCCGATGCCTTCGGTGATGGAACTGCCCGTCGCCTTGGCCGCGCCATCGCGGTACAGGCTGAACAGGCCCGAGCCCATCGGATCGGTCAGCGCGACTTTCACGCCCTTGGGCTGAAGCGCAATGCCAACGCCCGCCAGCGTGCCACCCGAGCCCACCGCACAGGTAAACCCGTGCACCTGACCGCCGGTCTGTTCCCAGATCTCGGGCCCGGTGGTTTCCACATGGGCCTGTCGGTTGGCCACATTGTCAAACTGGTTGGCCCAGACCGCACCATTCGGTTCCGTCTCGGCCAGCTTGCGCGCCAGTCGTTCCGAATACCGCACATAGTTGTTGGGGTTCTTGTAGGGCGCGGCAGGCACCTGAACCAGCTCGGCCCCGGCCAGCCGGATCATGTCTTTCTTTTCCTCGGACTGGGTTTCGGGGATGACGATGACGGTCTTGAACCCCATCGAGGCCCCGACCAGCGCCAGGCCAATGCCCGTATTGCCCGCCGTGCCTTCGACGATC